>JAABUT010000317.1_pt1 | contig 86042 bp, 71 predicted proteins | sample 5559281 | NCBI WGS metagenome assembly JAABUT01 (sample SAMN10711880, study PRJNA513359) | rock metagenome | isolation source: Antarctica rocks | place: Antarctica: Victoria Land, Ricker Hills nord | collected 2016-01-04 | reverse complement strand
CGCGCCGGGTTCGCTCATCCCGATCTCGCGGCCGTCGGCGTGCCGGACCTCGACGCCGGCCCCGACCGCCTTGAGCGCCTCGCGGACCAGCCCGGTGCGGTGGCCGCCTATCTCGACCGCGGTGAGGACTGCCTGCCGTCCGACCGCCAGCGCGGCGAGCAGCGCTGCCTTGCCACCGGGCCCCGCGCACAGATCGAGCCAGTGCCCGTCCGGGCCGTCGACCGGAGCCGCGGCCAGCGCCAGCGCGGTCAGCTGTGACCCTTCGTCCTGCACGCCGGCGCGCCCCTGCGCGATCGCCGGGATGTCGCCCGGGTCACCGCCGGGCAGGATCACCGCATACGGGGAGAACCGGCCGGGCTTGCCGCCGCGGCCGATCAGTTCGTCGACGGTCGCGAAGCCGGGGCGAGCGACCAGCGTCACCCGTGGCGGCACGTTGTCGGCGTCGAGCAAGGCGGTCAGTTCGGTGAGATCGTCGGGGTCGACCCCGGCATGCTCGACCAGCGCGGCCTGCATGGCGTCGACCATCCAGCGCGGATGACTGCACGCGATGCTGAGGTGCCCGATCGGATCGACGGTGGCGTCCGGCGCGACAGCGGCGATCCAGTCGGCCAGTTCACGACGGCTGATCTTGCGCAGCACCGCGTTGACGAAGCCGGCCGCGCTGCTCTTCATGCCTGACCGCGTGAGCGTGACGGTCTCGCCGACGGCAGCGTGCGACGGGACTCGCATGCGCAGGAGCTGGTGGCCGCCGAGCCGGAGCAGGTCGAGCACGAGTGGATCGATGCGGTCGAGCGGACGGTCCGTGCAGGCGTCGATGACGGCGTCGAGCAGGCCCCGCCAGCGCAGCGTGCCGTAGGTGAGCTCGGTGGCGAACGCGGCATCGCGGCCGGCCAGCCGACGCTGCCGCAACAACGCGGGCAACACGAGGTTGGCGTAGGCGTCCCGCTCACGAACGGCGGCGAGGGCCTCGAGCGCGACGGCGCGGGCGCGGTCGGGCCGGGCGCGCGTCGGCACGGCCGGGACGGGCGTCGTCATCGGTCGAACCGCACGGTCGCATCGGGCTCGATGCGCTGACCGCGCGCCCAATCCGTCGCCTGCATCTCACGACGGCCGGCGGGCCGAACGGTACCGAGCCGGATCGGAGTCGACCCGGTACCGACGAGGACGTCGCGACGGCCGATGCGCAGGACACCCGGGTGCAGGGGCGCCCGGTCGGGATCGGGGTCAGCGGGCGTCACCGGCCCGAGGCCGAGGCGCTGGCCGTCGAGTGTGGTCCAGGCGCCCGGCTCGGGCGTGCATCCACGGATCCGCCGGTCGATGGCGAACGCCGGCGTGCTCCAGTCGACGTGCGCATCCTCGACGCTGATCTTGGGTGCGAGCGAGATGCCGTCCGCGGGTTGAGTCACCGGTGCCGCGGTGCCGTCCTCGATCCCGTCGAGAGTGGCGACGAGGAGCTCGGCACCGCTCTGCGCCAGCCGGCCGAGAAGGTCGCCGGCGGTGTCGGTCGGGGCCACCTTCTCGGTGACCGTCCCGAAGACCGGCCCGGTGTCGAGACCCTGCTCGAGCGCGAAGGTGCTGGCACCGGTGACGTCGTCACCCGCGATCAGCGCGTGCTGGACGGGTGCGGCGCCACGCCACGCGGGCAGGAGGGAGAAGTGCAGGTTGATCCAGCCGTGTCTGGGGATGGCGAGGACGGCCGGCGGGATCAGCGCGCCGTAGGCGACGACCGGGCAGCAGTCCGGTGCGATGGTGCCGAGCGCTTCGGCGAAGCCCGGGTCGGACGGTCGACGAGGCGTGAGCACGACGATGCCCGCGGCGCGTGCCCATGCGCTGACGGGCGATGCGGTCATCGTGCGGCCGCGGCCGACCGGCGCGTCCGGGCGGCTGATGACGGCGACGATCTCGTGCCTGGACGACGCGAGCGCGCGCAGACTCGGCAGCGCCGGTTCCGGAGTTCCGGCGAAGACCACCCGCATCCCGTTATCGCCCGGTGGAGGTCATCGACGTCGCGTGCGGGCTGGCCTTGAGTATGGGGAGGCGTTCGCCGGCCCAGTCGGACTCCGCGATCTGGCGCAGCGCGTCGGCGCGGGTGGCGTCGTCGAGCCGATCGAGGAAGATGATGCCGTCGAGATGGTCGGTCTCGTGCTGGATGCACCGGGCGAGCATCGCGCTGCCCTCGATGGTGACCGGCTCGCCGAACATCGACATCCCCCGGGCGACGACACCGGCGGCGCGGCGGCACGGAACCTTGAGCCCGGGGATGGACAGGCAGCCCTCGTCGCCGTCCTGGTAGTCCTCGGACAGCTCGATGACCGGGTTCACCAGGTGCCCGATGACGTTGTAGGTGAACACCCGCAGGCCGACTCCCAGCTGCGGCGCGGCGAGCCCGGCTCCGGGCGCTTCGAGCATCGTCTCGGTCAGGTCGGCCACGAGGCCGCGCAGCTCAGCGTCGAAATCGACGACCGGGCGCGCGGGTGTGCGCAGGACCGGATCACCGAGCAACCGGATGGGGATGACGGACACGAGGGTGCTGCTCCTGTTGGTGGGAGGACGTGGATCGGATGAGGGCGGGTCTCGCTGTCGTGCCAGGTCGATGGTCACCGGCATCGTCGAACGGTCGGCCAGTCTAGTCGGCGGTGAGCACACCGAGATCGGCGAGCTGTGCACGCAGTGCGGCGGGGTGGGTGAACAGTTCCGCGACGATGCCGACCGCACGGGCGCCCTCCACGTTCGCTGCCGTGTCGTCGGTGAAGAAGGTGCGTCCGGCGTCCAGTCCGAAGCGGTCCAGCAGGAGCCGGAAGATGTCCGGCCCCGGTTTGACGACGCGTTCGGTCCCGGACACGACGGCCCCGTCGAACCACTGCAGCGGCTCCCACTCCGCCACCGCGAGCGGCCATTTCTCGGCGGAGAAGTTCGTCAGCGCATAGACGGGGACGCCGGCCGCACGGAGCTCGGCGAAGACCTCGACGGTCCCGTCGATCAGGCCGGCGACGGTGCGGAGCCAGTGATCGTCATAGGCGCGGATGTGCTCCGCGTGATCAGGGTGCCGGCCGATCGCTTCGTCGACGGCTTCGGCCCAGCTCCGGCCGGCGTCCTGCGCGTTGTTCCAGGCAGGCGGACAGACGGTGCCGAAGAAGAACTCGCGGTCGGCGTCGATCGCGCGTTCGGGTGAGGTCACGTCGACAAGCCTAGGCAGTCGCGCGTCGGCACGTTCACGCCAGCGGTGAGACTGCAGAGGAATCGCCGCGAACGCCTCCCGCCAGCGGTCTACCGCACTGTTCTACTGCACTTCGGGATCACGTCTACGGCACTTCGGGATCACGCGAGCGGTACCGGGTCGAGCCGGACCCGGACGCTGCCCGGCGACTTCGCTGCCGAACGAACGGCTGCCCCCGACCGCAGTGCCGCGGCGAGCGCCGCACCTCGGGACAGCGGCGTCCGGATGATCATCCGCACCGCCGGCGTGGCGTCGTCCGGTTCGTTGCCGGTGCTGCGGCGGTCGGCTGGGATCGGAACCGGGCCGAGGAGCTCGACCGGCGACGGGAGTCGAGACGCGTCGATCAGCTCCTTGACCGCGGTCGCCGGGCCCTCGAGCGTGGCGAGCCGAGCGCCGGGCGGCAGTCGGGCGTCGAGGCGGTCGGCGTACTCCCGTTCGGCGAAAGTGTCCGGGTCCCAGGCGACCAGCGCCTGCACCGCGCGTGCAGCGGGGTCGGCGACGAGCAGTACGCGGCCCCCGTCGCCCGCCGGCCGTACCAGTCCGGCCGCACTCATCCACCGTCGCAGGGCCTCCTCGCCGGCGCGCAGGTCGTCGCGGTCGAGCAGGGCCCAGCCGTCGAGCAGGACGGCTGCGGCGTAGCCGGCGCCGGCGATCGGCTCCGCCCCGGTCGTCGCCACCACCAACGCAGGCTCGTCAGGGACCGACGACACCACGCGGTCGCCCGAGGAGTCGCGCACCAGCACGTGCGGGAACGCCCGGCCGAGCTCCTCGGCGGTGCGTTCGGAGCCGACGACCGGGGCCCACACGCGGGTGCCGTGACAGGTCGGGCACTCCCACGACGCGACGTCGCGACCGCACCATCGGCAGCTCAGCATCGGCGCGGGTGCATCGCGACGCGCACCGGTCCGTTGCGCGAGCGGCCCGGTGCAGTGCGGACACCGGGCGCGCTCACCGCAGCTCGAGCAGGCCAGCGCCGGCGCGTACCCACGACGAGGAACCTGGACGAGGACGGGCGACCCGGTGGCAAGGCCGTCACGGAGGATCTGCAGCGCCTGCCGGGGCACGCGTGACGTCGCGGCGCGCGGATCGCGCGCGAGCTGGTCGTCGGCGCCGGCGACCACAACCCGGGGAGCCCGCTCGCGCACGGTGACCCGGTCGGCGCGCAGCGGCCGGGCCCAGCCCGAACCGACCAGCCGGGCCCGCTCGCACGACGTGGCGTAGCCGGCCAGCACGGTCACCGCACCCTCCATGCTGGCCCGTCGCAGCAGCACCTCGCGGACATGCCACCCGGGTGCCCGGGGTTCGTTGAGGTTGTCGTCGCCGTCGTCCAGGCAGGCGACGACGGCGGGGTTCTTGACGGGAGCCAGTGCCGCGGCACGCGTTCCGACCACGACGGAGACGTCGCCGCGCAGCACGGCGAGGAACCGTCGGTAGCGCTCTGCGGGGCCGAGTTCCGCCGACAGCGCGACATGCCGGCCAGGCCCGATCAGGTCGGTGAGGGCCGCGTCGAGCCGCTGCAGGTCACGATGGTCAGGGACGATGAGCAGCGCGCCTCGGTCCCGTTGAAGGGCGGCGACGGCGAGGTCGGCGAACATGCGCGGCCAGCCCGACGACAGCCCGGCGTCCGGGGGAAGGCTGACGCTGGCGGTGCCGAGCGCGGTACCGGTCGAGACCGCCCGGAGGAACACGTCACCACCCTCGACGCCCGCCCAGGACACGGTCGACAGCGCGGGTACGGGCACGCGGTCGGGGTTTGCCTTGGGGATCTCCGCCTCGACCCGTGCGTGTCGTGGCGGGACCGCGGTGCGCAGCACGTCGCCGCGGGTACCGGCGTAGCGGGCGGCGACGGCTTCGCACAGCGCAGCCACCTGGCTGGTCAGGACCCGCTCGGCCGAGACGACCGTGCGCAGGGCCGCGAGTGCCCGACCGCTGTCGCTCTCGGCGATACGCTCGAGGATGAACCCGCTGCGGTCCTTGCCGGCGAACCTCACCTTCACCCGGACGCCGGGCTGGGCGTCCTCGGACAGCGCGGTCGGTACCTCGTAGTCGAACGGGCGGTCGAGATGGGCGAGCCCCGTGTCGACGTAGACCCGCGCGACCGGCAGCCACGGTCGTTCGGTAGGGGTCCCGGCGCCAGTCACGCTGCGCACGCTAGAGCAGCCGACCGACGGCCCGATGGGACCTGTGCGGTGGAGCGGTCGATCAGCCCTGGACGCGCTTGCGGAGCTCGTCGGCGCGGTCGGTGTTCTCCCAGGTGAACGTGGGTCCGGTGCGACCGAAGTGCCCGTAGGTGGCGGTCGGGAGGTAGATCGGACGGCGGAGGTCGAGTTCGGCGATGATGCGCGACGGGCGCAGATCGAACGTCTCCTCCACCGCTGCGGAGATGGCGTCCAGCGGTGCCATCTCGGTGTCGAAGCAGTCGAGGAAGAACCCGACCGGGTGGGCGCGGCCGATCGCGTAGGCGACTTGGCACTCGACCCGACGGGCGAGCCCGGCTGCGACGATCGTCTTCGCCACCCAGCGCATGGCGTAGGCGGCCGAACGGTCGACCTTTGTCGGGTCCTTGCCGCTGAAAGCGCCCCCGCCGTGCCGTGCGTAGCCGCCGTAGGTGTCGATGATGATCTTGCGTCCGGTGACCCCGGCGTCGCCCATGGGGCCGCCGATCTCGAAGCGACCCGTCGGGTTGATGAGGATCTCGGCATTGGAGGAGTCGAGCTGGAAGTCGGCGAGGACGGGCGCGATGACCTGTTCGCGGACGTCGGTGGCCAGCATGCCCTCGAGGTCGACGTCGGCGGCGTGCTGCGAGGAGACGACGATGTTGTGCACGGCGACGGGCTGGTCGCCGTCGTACTCGATCGTCACCTGCGTCTTACCGTCGGGGCGCAGATACGGCATCGCCTTCGAGCGGCGGACCTCGGCGAGCTGCTTGGCGAGCCGGTGGGCGAGCACGATCGGCAACGGCATCAGCTCAGGCGTCTCGTCGCATGCGTAGCCGAACATCATCCCCTGGTCGCCGGCCCCGAGGAGGTCGTCGGGGTCGACGGAGGCACCGTGCCGTTGTTCGTAGGCGTCGTCGACGCCGAGAGCGATGTCGGGCGACTGTGCGCCCAGCGACACGCTGACACCGCAGGACGCGCCGTCGAAACCCTTCGCCGAGGAGTCGTACCCGATCTCGAGGACCCGCTCCCGGACGATGTCGGGGATGCTGACGTAGCCGGTGGTGGTGACCTCACCGGCGACGACGACGAGCCCGGTGGTCACGAGCGTCTCGACCGCGACCCGGCTCAGCGGGTCCTGATCGAGGAGTGCGTCGAGGACCGCGTCGGAGATCTGGTCTGCGATCTTGTCCGGGTGGCCCTCGGTGACTGACTCCGAGGTGAACAGGCGACGACGGCCCATGGACGTCCTTTCCGACGATCGGTGTGACAACGGATTCAGGTTACGTGAGCGGATGGCTGCCGGCCGGTGTGTCCAGCAGGCGGCGCGCCACCGCGTCCAGGATCACATGTCCGACCGACTCTTTCGAGCCCATCGGGACCGCGGCGACCGATCCGTCCGAGCCCAGCAGGGTTCCGGAGTTCTCGGCCGTCCCGAACCCCTTCGCCTCGCCCACCTCGTTGACGAGCATGAAGTCGGCGCCCTTCGTTGCGAGCTTGGCGCGGCCGTAGTCCAGCGGTGTGCCGGACGCGTCGCCGGTCTCGGCGGCGAACCCGACGATGACCTGGCCGGGCCGCCGGCTTGCGGTCAGTCCAGCGAGGATGTCCGGATTCTCGATCAGCTCGAGGGTCAGTGTCCCGGGGTTGGTCGCTCCCCGTCGACCGGTGCGGCCGCCGGTCTTCTTGATCTTGCCGACGCTCCGTTGGGCCGGCCGGTAGTCCGACGGCGCGGCCGCCATCACGACGACGTCGGCCGTGTTGACCGCCGCGGTGACCGCGTCGGCGAGTTCCTGCGTGGTCTCGACCCGGGTGATCCGGACTCCGGCGGGCGCCGAAGCGCTCGTGTTGGCGGCGATGACGTGGACGTCGGCACCGCGGGCGGCGGCCGCCGCGGCGACGGCGAAGCCCTGCCGCCCGGACGAGCGGTTGGTCAGGAAGCGGACCGGGTCGAGGGGCTCGCGGGTGCCGCCGGCCGTCACCAGGATCTGCCGACCTGCGAGGTCGGTGCGGTGTGCGGCCCCGCTGCGGTCGGACTGCAGCGTCAGGTATCCACGCAACGCGGCGTAGATCTCGTCCGGTTCGGGGAGCCGGCCGGCGCCGGAGTCGCTGCCGGTTAGGCGGCCGCTGGCGGGTTCGAGGACGACGGTTCCCCGCTCACGGAGGCGGGCGACGTTGGCCCGGATGGCCGGGTGGTCCCACATCTCGGTGTGCATTGCGGGGACCAGGACGATGGGCGCACGGGTGGTGAGCAGGCAGGCGGTGAGGAGATCGTTGGCGCGGCCGGCGGTGGCGCGGGCGAGAAGATCGGCTGTGGCCGGGGCGACCACGACGAGGTCGGCGCTGCGTCCCAGGCTGACGTGCTCGACCTCGGTGACGGCGTCGAAGACACCGGTGCGCACCGGCTGGCCGGACAACGCCTCCCAGGTGGCTGAGCCGACGAACGTGAGCGCAGACGGCGTGGGGACGACGCGGACGGTGTGACCGGCCTCACGCAGGAGCCGAAGCAGGCTCACCGCCTTGTAGGCGGCGATGCCGCCGGCGACGCCGAGCACGATGGCGCGTGCGTGACCATCGACGGCGCGTACGCCTGCCGGCAGTTCTTCGGGTGCCGTCATCGGAACCTTCCCGGTCCCGTCGAGCCGGTCGCGAGAGCCCGCATCACCGGATCGCGCGACCGACGCCGGTGGGTCAGGAGTTGTCTGCGCTCGGGTCGATCATGTCGCCGAGGTTGGCGAACGGGTCGGCAGCGGGGCCGTCGACGGCCGGGCCGAGGTCTTCGAACGCGGCACCGGCAGCAGCCGCGTCCAGGGTCGGACGGACGGCAGCAGGGTCGAGGTCGTCGGCACCGGGGGTGTAACGCAGGAGGTCCTGGTTGATCTCGCGGAGCGCGACCGACAGGGGCTTCTCCTGCACGTGCGTCTCGACGAGCGGGCCGACGTACTCGAGCAGGCCCTCACCGAGCTGGGAGTAGTAGGCGTTGATCTGGCGGGCGCGCTTCGCCGCATAGAGCACCAGCTGGTACTTCGAGCCGGACCGCTCGAGCAGCTCGTCGATCGACGGGTAGGTGATGCCGTCACCGGAGTGGTCGCGGACGTGAGCGACGGCGGTTGCGCCGAGCGGCTCGTCAAAGCTGGGGAGTGACACGAAGACGGTTTCCTTCCAGAGGGGCTGTGCAGGTGCACCCCGCGCACACCGCACCGAACGCTTGCTCGACCGCACTGCGCCGGCTTCGACGCGCGAGTACTCCGAACAGAGGACTCCGAACGCGGTCCAGCGACAGAGATTGCCCGGGGATCAGAGCAATGCTACCAACTGCTCCGCAGCGCGCTGGACGTCGTCGTTTATCACGGTGACGTCGAACTCCGATTGGGCGGCCAGTTCGACCCGAGCGCTGGCGAGCCGGCGTTCCCGCTCGGCAGCGTCCTCGGTTCCGCGGCCGACGAGCCGGCGGACCATCTCGTCCCAACTAGGTGGCGCCAGGAAGACGAACAACGCGTCGGGCATCCGCTCCCGGACCTGTCGGGCACCCTGCAGGTCGATCTCGAGGATGACCGAGGTTCCCTCGGCGAGCGCGTCCAGCACGGGTTGACGCAGCGTGCCGTAACGGGCCGCCTTGTGCACGGTGGCCCACTCGAGGAAGGCGTCCTCGGTGATCAGCCGGTCGAAGGCACTGTCGTCGAGAAAGTGGTAGGCGACGCCGTCTACCTCGCCGGGCCGGGGCTTGCGTGTGGTGGCGGAGACGGACAGCCGGATGTCGGGGTGATGCTCACGCAGGTAGGCGGACACGGTCCCCTTGCCCACGGCGGTCGGTCCGGCCATCACGACCAGGCGGGGGCGGCGGCTAGAGCTCACCGAACTCCCGCTTGAGGGCGGCGATCTGGTTCTCGCCTAGCCCGCGGACCCGTCTCGAGGGCGAGATGCCGATGCGCTCCATCAGCTGGCTGGCCCGGATCTTCCCGACCCCGGGCATCGCCGCCAGGAGATCCGCGACGCGCATCTTGCCGACGACGTCGTCGTTGTGACCCTCGGCGATGACACCCGACAAAGACGCGCCCGAGTGTTTGAGCCGGCTCTTGACCGCCGCGCGCTCGCGACGGGCGAAGGCGGCCTTCTCCAAGGCGGCTTTGCGAACCTCGTCGGACAACGGGGGCAACGGCACAGCAAACACCTCGCGTGTCGGGACGGGTCGGGGATGCCGATGAACCTACCGAGAGGCTGCGGCCGACGGCAACGTGGGCATGGAGCGGGCTCGGACCGGATCGGGCGATACGTTGGCGGACATGTCCAGCATCGAGCGACCCCGCGGCTATGACGAGTTGCCCGCGCACATCGATCTGAGGGCCCTCGAGCACGCGGTGATCGACGGCTGGCGCGATGCCGACGTCTTCCGGCGCAGCGTCGAGGCCACCGCCGGTGGGCCGGCATGGACCTTCTACGAGGGCCCGCCGACCGCGAACGGGATGCCCGGCACGCACCACGTCGAGGCGCGCGTGTTCAAAGACGTCTTTCCCCGGTTCAAGACGATGAAGGGCTTCCACGTCCCCCGGGTGGCAGGCTGGGACTGCCACGGACTCCCGGTCGAGCTGGCTGTCGAGCGCGAGCTCGGGTTCACCGGCAAGCCCGATATCGAGGCGTTCGGGATCGCCGAGTTCAACGCCGCCTGCCGTGAGAACGTCCAGCGCAACGTCGACGCCTTCGAGGCGATGAGCGAGCGGATGGGCTACTGGGCCGACTACCAGCACGCCTACCAGACCATGTCGCCGGACTACGTGGAATCGGTGTGGTGGGCGCTGAAGCAGACCTTCGACAAGGGCCTGCTGGTCGAGGATTACCGGGTCGCACCGTACTGCCCGCGCTGCGGCACCACGTTGTCGGATCACGAGGTCGCACAGGGCTACGAGGATGTGACCGACCCGTCGGTGTTCGTCCGGTTCCCGCTGACCTCCGGGCCGTGGGCCGGGGCCGATCTAGTGGTATGGACGACCACGCCGTGGACGCTGGTCTCCAACACCGCGGTCGCGGTCAACCCGGCAGTCACCTACGTACTCGCCCGCGACGCCGACGGCGGTCGTGTCGTGGTTGCCGAGCCGCTGGTCGCGAGGGTGCTCGGAGAGGATGCCGTCGTCGAGGACGAGCTGCCCGGTGTCGAGCTGGAACGCTGGACCTACCGACGACCCTTCGACTTCGTCGAGATCCCGGACGCCCACTTCATCGTGCTGGCCGACTACGTGACCACCGAGGACGGCTCCGGGCTGGTGCACCAGGCACCCGCCTTCGGCGCCGACGACCTCACGATCTGCCGTGCCTACGGGCTGCCCGTCGTCAATCCGGTCCGCTCGGATGGCCACTTCCTGGCTGACGTGCCCGAGGTCGGCGGGGTGTTCTTCAAAGACGCCGACGAGCAATTGGTCGCCGGGCTGCGGGAGCGCGGTCTGCTGTTCCGGCACGTCCCGTACACGCACGCGTATCCGCACTGCTGGCGCTGTCACACGCCGCTGATGTACTACGCGCTGCCGTCCTGGTACGTCCGGACGACCGCCGTGAAGGACGCGCTGCTCGCCCAGAACGAGGCGACGAACTGGTATCCGCCGACGATCAAGCACGGTCGCTACGGCGACTGGCTGACCAACAACATCGACTGGGCGCTGTCGCGCGACCGCTACTGGGGCACTCCCCTGCCGGTCTGGCGAAACGACGCCGACCCGTCGAGGCTCGTCTGCGTCGGCTCGCTGACAGAGCTGTCGGGGCTGACCGGCCGAGACCTGACCGACATCGATCCGCACCGGCCCTTCGTCGACGAGATCACCTTCACGATTCCCGGCGAGGACGGCGCCTACCGCCGGGTGCCGCAGGTCATCGACGCGTGGTTCGACTCCGGGTCGATGCCGTTCGCGCAGTTCGGGGCGCCCTACCGCAACGCCGAGGTGGCGACCGGGGCGTACCCGGCCGATTTCATCTGCGAGGCCATCGACCAGACCCGCGGCTGGTTCTACACGCTCATGGCGATCGGCACACTGGTGTTCGACCAGAGCCCGTACCGCAACGTCTTGTGCCTGGGCCACATCCTCGCCGACGACGGCCGGAAGATGAGCAAGCACCTGGGCAACATCCTCGAGCCGATGCAGCTGATGGACGACCACGGCGCGGATGCCGTGCGGTGGTTCATGCTCGCCGGCGGCTCACCGTGGGCGTCGCGCCGGATCGGGCCGAAGATCCTCGACGAGATCGCGTCGAAGGTGTTGCGGACGTACTGGTCGCTGGCGTCGTTCCAGTCCCTCTACGCCCGGGCGAACTACTGGGTCCCTGGCGATCCGGGCACCGGCTCTCCGACGCTGCTCGACCGATGGGCTCGCTCGGAGCTGAACCGTGTCACCGCCGAGGTGGACGCCGCGCTCGAGGACTTCGACACTCAACGGGCCGGCCGTGCCCTCGCCGGCCTCATCGACGACCTGTCCAACTGGTACGTCCGACGCTCCCGACGGCGCTTCTGGGAGGGTGACCCGGCCGCGCTCGGCACGCTGCACGACTGCCTGCACGTCCTGACCCGGTTGCTGGCGCCGTTCGTCCCGTTCGTAACCGAGCGGGTGTGGCAGGCGCTGTTCGTCACCAGGGATGCCGAAGCGGCCGGCGAAGCCGACTCGGTGCACCTCACCCGCTGGCCGGTCGCCGACCTCGGTGAGGTCGACCTCGTTCTCGCCGAGCAGGTCGCGACCATCCGTCGGCTCACCGAACTGGGTCGTGCGGCGCGCGCCGAGTCCGCCGTCAAGACGCGGCAGCCGCTCGCCCGCGCACTGGTGTCGGCGCCCGGCTGGACGCAGATGCCGGAGCCGCTGCGACGCGAGATCGCCGACGAGCTCAACGTCGTCGACATCGGGTCGCTCGGTGAGAACGCGGCCGGTGCCCTCGTCGACGTCGTCGTGAAGCCGAACTTCCGGGTCCTCGGTCGCCGCTTCGGTGGGCGCACCCAGGACGCGGCGAAGGCCATCGGCGCCATCGATCCGCAGTCCTTCGTCGACACGCTCGCCACCGAGGGTGCCGTCGTGGTCGATGTCGCGGGTGAACCGTCGCCGATCGGGCCGGACGAGGTCGTCGTGTCCGAGACCCCGAGGTCGGGCTGGGCGGTGGCGGCGGCCGGGTCGGAGACGGTGGCGCTCGACCTCGAGTTGACGCACGCGCTGCGGCTCGCCGGGCTGGCCCGTGACGTGGTCCGGCTCGTCCAGGGTGCCCGGAAGACCGCCGGCTTCGAGGTGACCGACCGGATCGACCTGCGGTGGCGGGTCGGCGGCTCACCCGAGCCCGCGGAGGCGATTCGCGCGCACGCCGAGCTCCTCGCGGCCGAGGTTCTGGCGACGACACTCGCTGAGGGTTTGCCGTCGGACACCGCAGGCTGGTTCGCGGAGGTCGACGACGACCTCGGTCTGCACCTCTGGCTGCGGAAGGCCGTGTAGCTGTTGCTTGCTGGGACGGGACGGGGTGGGTTTCGAGCGCCAGTGCCAGTCCCAGTGCGAGTCCCAGCGCGAGTGCGCCGGACCGAAGTGGGTGGCGCGGGTCGGACACTTCCCCTCCTACCGACGCCCCGTAACCCCGGAACCTACGCTCGTAACCCTCTGGGCAGCATTACCAACGGTCCGGCAGCATTACCAACGGTCCGGCTGAATTACCGACCAGCCGACGGCCGCGGCACGACCGGCCGCGCGCTCGTAACCCCGTTGGTGCTGTCGTGAGGCTGCGCATGGGGTTACGCACGTAGCCGCCGGGGTTACCGACGTGGCTGCGGGGTTACCGGAGGACGGTGCGTAGGTCGGCCTCGTAACCGGCGACTGCTTGTCGGAGCGCGCTGACGTCGGGCCCGGCGTTGCTGATGCCCCGGGAGACGGTCGGCAGGACGTCCGGCAGCGCAGCTCCGAACACGTCCGGCAGATCGGCCGCGGTCGCCCCCTGTGCGCCGATACCCGGTGCCAGCAGCGGCCCACCGATCCGCAGGTCTTCCGACGTCGATCCGATGGTCACCCCGACAACCGCGCCGAACGATCCACCCGGAGTACGACCGTTACGAGCCGCCACCTCGGCCAGCACCTCACCCGCGACCGTCCGGCCCGGACGCACCGAAGCGCTCTGCAGGCCACGGCCCTCAGGGTTGGAGGTCATCGCCAGCACGAACACCCCGGCCCCGTTGGCAGCGGCAACCTCGAACACCGGGTCGAGCGCACCCACACCCAGGTAGGGACTCACGGTGATCGCATCCGCGGCCAGCGTCGACGACCGGTCGAGATACGCCTCGGCGTAGGCAGCCACCGTCGACCCGATGTCGCCCCGCTTCACATCCAGTAGGACGAGCACACCGGCCGCACGCGCCGCCACCAGCAACTCCTCGAGCACCGCCACGCCCGCGCTTCCGTGCCGCTCGAAGAACGCGGACTGCGGCTTCACGCACGCCACCCGGCCGGTCACCGCCTCGAGCATCCGCAACGCGTAATCACGAACCCCCACAGCGGAATCGGGCAACGACCACGACGCCAGCTCGCTCGCATGCGGGTCGATCCCCACACAGAGCAAGCCCGATTCGGAGCGGGCGGCAGCCAGCCGCTCGCCGAACGGCACCGGTACGGGACGAGCCCCATCCGTCGCCACAGTTTCGACCATCACGTCGGCACTCCTCCAGATAACTCAGAACTCACCATCGACAATCCGTCACGGCGCCGGCCGGTGCGCTAGCCCCACGACCGAACGCACGGACGGGAAACCTCGCGCGGCCAGCTCGGCGGCCAGCTCGTCACGCACCCGGATCGGCGCGTGCGGGTCGCCGAACGTCGACGTTCCCACCTGCACCGCACTCGCGCCGGCCGCCAGGAACTGCAGCGCGTCGTCGCCGGTACGAATACCACCGATCCCGACAAGCGGCACCGACGGCATCGCCGCGTGGACCTGATAGACGCACCGCAACGCGACCGGCCGCATCGCCGGCCCCGACAGCCCGCCGGTGATCCCAGCCAGCGCCGGCCGCAGCGTGGAGGTATCGATCACCAACCCCAGCAGTGTGTTGATCAGACTCAACCCATCCGCGCCGGCGTCCATACACGCGGCCGCGACGGACACGATGTCGGTGACGTCGGGAGTCAGCTTCGCCAGGATCGGGCTGCCCGCCGGGAGTTCGCGACGTACCGCCGAGATGACCGCGGCCGACGCCGCCGGGTCGCAGGCGAAGACCATTCCGCGATTCTCGACATTGGGACAGGAGATGTTGACCTCGAAGCCGGCGATCCCGTCGACCCCGCGTAACACCCGCGCCACGTCGACATAGTCCGCCACCGTCCCGCCCGCGATCGACACCACCGGCCGTGCACCGGCGGACAGCAGCCAGGCCAGGTCGTTCTCGACGAACGACTCCACGCCGGGACCCTGCAGCCCGATCGAGTTCAGCATCCCGGACGGCGTCTCGGCCATCCGCGGGGTTGCCCGGCCCGACCTCGCCATCGGGAAGATCGACTTCGTCACGACCGCACCGAGCTCGCGAACGTCGAAGAACTGGCCGAGCTCCCGACCGGCCGCCGCGCAACCGGACGCCGTCATCACCGGATTCGGCAGCTCCATGCCGGCCACCGACACCCCCAGGTCCACCTCCGTGGCAGTGTGCACGAGGGCGGTCATGACGCGGACGCCTCCTCGACGAGCTCGTCCCTCACCTGCCCGGTCGTCGCCAGCGCCGCGACGGCGGCCGCGTCGTGCGGCGCGCCGACGGTGTCGGCCGGGATGGTGCCGACCTCGTCCCAGCGGACCGCCGTGCCGTCGAAGACCGGGCCGTCGGTGCACGAGCGGACCATCCGCGTCAGCCCGTCGTCTCCGCGGACGGGTAACACACAGGTCATGCAGACGCCGATCCCGCAGGCCATCGCCTCTTCGACCGCGCACTGGCTGGCGACTCCCGCGGACTCGGCCATCCGCGCGACCGCTCGCAGCATCGGCATCGGTCCGCACGCGTAGACGGTCGTCGCGCCGGTGGAGGTCAGTAGGTCGCCGAGGACGTCGGTGACCCGGCCGTGAGTGCCGAGACTCCCGTCGTCGGTCGTCACCAGCACCTGCCCGGTGCCGGCCTGCGCTTCGTCCACCCCGAAGAGCCGACCTGCGGTCGCGGCACCGAGGACGAAGTGCGCGGTGCCGCCGGCCGAGCGGATCGCGTCGGCCAGCCCGAACATCGGTGCACTGCCGTAACCGCCGGCCACGAGGACCGCGGTCGAGCCCGGAACGGGCAGCCGGAACGGCCGCCCGACGGGCCCGACGACGTCCACCTGCTCGCCGGGCCGGACACCGGCCAACCACTGCGTTCCCTTACCGGCGACGGAGAATACGATCTCGACGAGCCCGTCGGACGCGCGGTAGACGCTGAACGAGCGACGAAGCAGCATCGACGTGTGCGGCCCGCCGACGGCGAGCGCGACGAAATGCCCGGGCCGCACCTGCGACGCGATCGCGGGCGCCGACAGCACGAGCCGCCAGTACTCACCGGCCGGCGTCAACGACACGACCACGGCCAGCACCTGTTCCGGTCGCAGGGTTGCCGGACGCCCGGTCACCGCTTTCCCGCAGCGACCGCCACCGGGGTGTCGATCGTCGTCGCGTAGGCGGATTCGACCGCCGCGGTCTCGGCCGCGGTGACCGGGATCAGCGGCACCTCGGCGTCGCCGACCGGTCCCGTCGGCACCGGCCTGGACACCGACGCCCATTCCTGCAGCGACTTCACGTCCGCGGTCCGGTCGGGCCGGCCGAGCAGCGCTTCGACCGCCTGCACGACCGCGGCCAGGCCCTGGACCGTGGTGATGCACGGGATGTTCCGCGATACCGCGGCCGTACGGATCTCGTAGCCGTCGACGCGGGGACTACCGCCTGAGGTGACCCCGTGCGGTGTGTTGACGATCAGGTCGACCTCGCCGTCGAGGATCCGGTTGACGATCGTCGGTTCACCGTCGGTCGAGCTGCCCTGGGTGTGCTTGCGAACGACCTGCGCGACCACACCGTGCCGGCGCAGCACGGCCGCCGTGCCCTCCGTCGCAAGAATCTCGAAGCCGAGGTCGGCCAGCCGCTTGACCGGGAAGATCATGTGCCGCTTGTCCCGATTGGCCATCGAGACGAATACCCGGCCAGACGTCGGCAGGTGCTGGGACGCACCCTCCTGTGCCTTGGCGAACGCGAGCCCGAAGCCGGCGTCGATGCCCATCACCTCACCGGTCGATCTCATCTCCGGACCGAGGATGGTGTCCACGCCACGACCGTCGACCCCGCGGAACCGGTTGAACGGCATCACCGCTTCCTTCACCGCCACCGGGCCGTCGTCGGGCAGCCGGCCACCGTCGCCGGACGCCGGCAGCAGACCCTCGAGCCGCAGCTCGGCGATGCTCGCGCCGGCCATCACCCGTGCCGCCGCCTTCGCCAGCTGCACCGAGGTCGCCTTCGAGACGAACGGCACCGTGCGGGAGGCCCGGGGGTTCGCTTCGAGGACGTAGAGCACGTCGCCGGCGAGGGCGAACTGCACGTTGAGCAGTCCGACCACCCCGACTCCGGCGGCGATCAGCTCGGTCGAGGTCCGTACCCGGTCGATCTCCTCGCGTCCCAGCGTGATCGGCGGGAGCGCGCAGGCGGAGTCGCCGCTGTGCACGCCGGCCTCCTCGATGTGCTCCATCACGCCGCCCAGGTAAAGCTCGGTTCCGTCGTAGATGGCGTCGACGTCGATCTCGACCGCATCGTCGAGGAAGCGGTCGACCAGCACCGGATGTGCGAACAGGTCACCGGAGCTGTGCTTGTCCAGGTAGGCGGTCAGCGCGGCCTGGTCGTAGACGATCTCCATCCCACGCCCGCCGAGGACGTAGGACGGGCGGACGAGCACGGGGTAGCCGATCTCGGTCGCGATGGCCTCCGCCTGCTCGACCGACGTCGCCGTGCCGTGCTTCGGCGCGGGCAGCCCGGCGGCCGCGAGCACCTGCCCGAACGCCCCACGCTCCTCGGCCAGGTCGATCGCCGCCGGCGGCGTCCCGATGATCGGCACCCCGGCATCGGCCAGCCCGCGGGCCAGCCCGAGCGGGGTCTGACCGCCCAGCTGCACGATCACCCCCGCCACCGGGCCGACCTGCTGCTCCGCGTGCACGACCTCGAGCACGTCCTCGATCGTCAGCGGTTCGAAGTAGAGCCGGTCGGAGGTGTCGTAGTCGGTGGAGACGGTCTCGGGGTTGCAGTTGACCATGATCGTCTCGAAGCCGCCGTTCGGCGCTGCCGAGAGCGCCATCGACGCGTGCACGCAGGAGTAGTCGAACTCGATGCCCTGCCCGATCCGGTTCGGCCCACTGCCGAGAATAAGCACGGCTGGGCGATCGCGAGGCACTACCTCGGTCTCCTCGTCGTAGCTCGAGTAGTGGTACGGCGTGCTGGCGGCGAACTCGGCCGCGCAGGTGTCCACGGTCTTGTAGACCGGCCGGATCCCGAGCGCCCACCGGACCCCGCGGACGACGTCCTCGGTCATCCCGCGCAGCTCGCCGAGCTGGACGTCGGAGAACCCGTGCCGCTTGGCGAGCCGCAACAGCTCGGGCGTCAACTCGCGCGCATCCCGGATCTCGGTGGCGAGTTCGTTGATCAGCGCCAGCTGGTCGCAGAACCAGGGGTCGATCCCGGTGGCCTCGAAGCACTCCTCGACGGTGGCGCCGGCGCTGATCGCCTGCATCAGCACCTGCAGCCGGCCCTCGCGGGGCTGCGACGCCTCGGCCAGCAGCGCGTTCACGTCGTCACCGACGGGTTCGGCCCAGCTGAACGGTGCACCCTTGCGTTCGAGCGAGCGGAGCGCCTTCTGCAGCGCCTCGCTGAAGTTGCGTCCGATCGCCATCGCCTCGCCCACGCTCTTCATGTGGGTGGTCAGGATCGGGTCGGCGCCGGGGAACTTCTCGAACGCGAACCGGGGAACTTTGACGACGACGTAGTCGAGCGTCGGCTCGAAGCTCGCCGGGGTGGTCCAGACGCCGCCGACGGCGGTGATGTCGTTGCCGATCTCGTCGAGGGTGTAGCCGATGGCCACCTTCGCGGCGATCTTGGCGATCGGGAATCCCGTTGCCTTACTGGCCAAAGCCGACGACCGCGACACCCGCGGGTTCATCTCGATAACGATGACGCGGCCGTCGGCGGGGTTCACGGCGAACTGGATGTTGCAGCCGCCGGTCTCGACGCCGACCTCGCGGATGATGCCGATGGAGAGGTCGCGCAGGTGCTGGTACTCGCGGTCGGTCAGCGTCATGGCGGGAGCGACGGTGATCGAGTCACCGGTGTGGACGCCCATCGGGTCCACGTTCTCGATCGAGCAGACGATGACGACGTTGTCCTTCGCGTCGCGCATCACCTCGAGCTCGTATTCCTTCCAGCCGATGATCGACTCCTCCAGCAGCACCTCGCTGGTGGGGCTGGCGTCCAACCCGGCACCGGCGATGCGGTCGAGGTCGTCGGCGGTGTAGGCCATCCCGGAGCCCGCGCCGCCCATCGTGAACGACGGCCGGACGACGAGCGGATAGCCGAGCTCGTCGGCACCGGCGTGACAGTCGTCGAGGGTGTGGCAGACGGCACTGCGCGCGACCTCACCGCCGACGATCTCGACCACCTGCTTGAAGGACTGGCGGTTCTCGCCGCGTTCGATCGCGGCCACCGAGGCGCCGATGAGCTGGACGTTGTACCGCTCCAGGGTGCCGTCGGCGTCCAGTGCCATCGCGGTGTTCAGAGCGGTCTGGCCGCCGAGGGTGGCGAGCAGCGCGTCGGGACGCTCCTTCGCGATGACGCGGGCGACGTAGGCGGGTGTGATCGGTTCGACGTAGGTGGCGTCGGCGAACTCGGGGTCGGTCATGATCGTGGCCGGGTTGGAGTTGACGAGGATGACCCGCATGCCCTCCTCGCGCAGAACCCGACAGGCCTGCGTCCCGGAGTAGTCGAACTCACACGCCTGGCCGATGACGATCGGGCCAGAGCCGATCACCAGGATCGAGTGGAGGTCGGTGCGCTTGGGCATTCAGGCCTTCCTTGGGCTGGTCGTGTGCTCGCTGGGTTGGTGCGCACTGGTCGGGAGCACACCGGTCGGGCGTCGGTCGCGGCGGTCGCTCATCAGTCCGGCGAACCTGTCGAACAGATACGCCGCGTCGTGCGGACCGGCCGCCGCCTCGGGGTGGTACTGGACGGAGAAGGCGAGCAGTTCACCGGAGACGTCGGCGTGCAGCTCGAGGCCCTCGACCACGTCGTCGTTCAGGCAGACGTGGCTGACGCGGACCGCGCCGAACGGTGTGGCGGAGTCGCGGTCCAGTGGCGCGGAGACGGCGAACCCGTGGTTGTGGGAGGTGACCTCGACCTTGCCGGTGGTGCGGTCGGCAACCGGCTGGTTGATGCCGCGGTGGCCGTAGACGAGCTTGTAGGTGTCGAGGCCGAGCGCGCGACCGAAGAGCTGGTTGCCGAAGCAGATGCCGAAGAACGGGATGCCGCGCGCGAGCACCTCACGGAGCACCGCGACCGGGACGTCGGCGGTAGCCGGGTCGCCCGGGCCGTTGGACAGGAAGACACCGTCGGGAGCGACGGCGAGGACGTCGTCGATCGTGGCGTTCGCGGGCAGGACGTGGACGTCCATCCCGCGCTCGCTCATCCGCACCGGCGTCATCGTCTTGATCCCGCAGTCGAGGGCCGCCACGGTGAAACGGTGCTCACCTCTGGCCGGGACGACGTAGGCCGCATCGGTGCTGACCTCGCCCGCCAGGTCGGCGCCGGTCATCTGCGGCGCAGCGAGGACGGTGGCGAGCAGCTCGGCGACCTCGGGCCGCGGCTCCCCCGGCGCGGCCGAGGCGATGCCGGCACGCATGGCGCCCCGCTCGCGCAGGTGCCGCGTGAGCGCACGTGTGTCCACGCCGCTGATGCCGACGATCCCGTGCGCGGTGAGCTCGTCGTCGAGGCTGCGGGTCGAGCGCCAGCTGGATGCCCGCCGGGCCGGGTCGCGGACGACGTAGCCGGCGACCCAGATGCGGCCGGATTCCCGGTCGTCGTCGTTGACCCCGGTGTTGCCGATGTGCGGTGCGGTCTGGACGACGACCTGGCGGTGGTAGCTCGGGTCGGTGATGGTCTCCTGGTAGCCGGTCATGCCGGTGGTGAAGACCGCTTCGCCGACAGTGGTGCCGCGGGCTCCGTATGCGGTCCCGACGAAGGTTCGGCCGTCCTCCAGGACGAGGATCGCGTCGTCGCGGGGGGTCATGAGGCAGCCTCCTGCAGGCGGTCGGTTGCGTTCGTGGCGGGGTGGACGAGATGACGGTCGAGCACGGTCGGACGGCCACGGAAGAACGTCGCGACCACCGGATCGGCCAGCTCGCGACCGTGGAAAGGGTTGTTGCGCGACAACGAAGCGGACTGCTCGACGTCGACCACCGCGCGAGCGGCCGGGTCGATCAGGAGCAGGTTCGCCGGTCCGCCGACCTGGATCCGCCTGCCCTGCCTGGTCAATCCCGCGATTCGTGCCGGCGCGTAGGACATCCGGTCGGCGACGCCGGCCCAGTCGAGCAGGCCGCTAGCGACCATCACGTCGGCGACGACGCCGAGCGCGTTCTCCAGTCCGAGCATCCCGGGGGCCGCGTCACCGAACGCGTGTTCCTTGTCCTGCCGGGCGTGTGGAGCGTGGTCGGTGGCGACCATGTCGATGGTGCCGTCGGCCAGTCCCTCCCGCAGCGCCTGCACGTCCTCGATCGGGCGCAGTGGCGGGTTGACCTTGAACATGGGGTCGTAGCCGGCCAGCAGGTCGGTGGTCAGCAGCAGATGGTGTGCGGTCACCTCGGCGGTGACGGCGATGCCGGCCTTCTTCGCCCAGCGAAGCACCTCGATGGTGCCCGCGCTGGAGACGTGGCAGATGTGCACGCGGGAGTTCGTGTGCCGCGCCAGCATCACGTCGCGGGCGACGATGGTCTCCTCGGCGACGCCGGGCCAGCCGGGCAGCCCGAGTTTGCCCGACAGCTCGCCCTCGTGGCAGCAGGCGTCGACACCAGCCAGATTCGGATCCTGTGCGTGCTCGGCGATGACACCGCCGAACGCCCGGACGTATTCGAGGGCCCGGCGCATCACCCGGGCGTCGTCGATGCAGTGGCCGTCGTCGGAGAACACCCGCACGCCGGCACTCGAACGGGCCATCAGCCCGAGCTCGGCGAGTTCCCTGCCGGCCAGGTCCTTGGTGACCGCACCGACCGGGACGACGTCCACCCAGCCGGCCGTGCGGCCGAGCGCGGCGATGTGGACCGCGGCTTCGGCGGTGTCAGTGACGGGGTTCGTGTTGGCCATCGCGAGAACGGCCGTGTAGCCGCCGCGAGCGGCCGCGGACGTGCCGCTGTCGACGGTTTCCGCGTCCTCGCGGCCCGGTTCGCGCAGATGCGTATGGAAGTCGACGAGGCCGGGGAGAAGGAGCAGGCCGTCCGCGTCGAGGCGCGTCGCTCCGGCACTGACGTCGAGGCCGGTCCCCATCGAGGCGATGACGCCGTCCCGGACGAGGACGTCGACACGGCCAGACGTCGAGGCACCCGGAACCTCGGCACCGGACATCAGCAGCTCGTCGGTCATACGGACGCTCCAGCCTGGGCGCGAACAGGTGCCGCCGACGGTACGGAAGGTTCGGGCGCGACCGGCCGGACGGCCCGGTGGTTCTCCGAGGTGACGCCCTCGACGTCGCTCACCGACTCCCCGGCCAGCAGGTGGTAGAGGATGCTCATCCGGACCGCGACGCCGGCGGCCACCTGGTCGAGCACCAGGGAGCGGGCGGCGTCGGCGGCGTCGGCGGAGATCTCGAGCCCGCGGTTCATCGGGCCGGGGTGGCAGATCACCGCGTGATCGGCCATCAGTCCGAGGCGTGCACGGGTCAGCCCGTAGCCGACGGTGTATTCGCGTGCGGTCGGGAAGTAGCCGCCGGACATCCGCTCGCGCTGTACCCGCAGCATCATCACCGCGTCCGCCTCGGGAAGCACCGCGTCGAGGTCGGTGCTGACGTTGACGTCCCAGCTGTCCACCCCGGCCGGGAGCAAGGTCGGCGGAGCGACGACGGTGACGCGCGCGCCGAGCCGATTCAGGGTGATGACGTTGCTGCGCGCGACCCGTGAGTGGGTGACGTCGCCGACGATCGCGACGTGCCGGCCGGCGAGCGAGCCGAACCGGTTGCGCAGGGTGAAGGCGTCGAGCAGTGCCTGCGTCGGGTGTTCGTGCGTCCCGTCGCCCGCGTTGACGATGCTCGCGTCGACCCAGCCCGCCACCTGATGTGCGGCACCGGAGGCCGGGTGCCGCATCACGATCGCGTCGACGCCCATCGCGGCCACCGTCAGCGCGGTGTCGCGCAGGGATTCGCCCTTTGACACTGACGACCCCTTCGCCGAGATGTTGATGACGTCGGCGGACAGCCACTTGCCGGCGATCTCGAACGAGGACCGGGTACGCGTCGAGTCCTCGAAGAACAGGTTGACGACGGTACGACCACGCAGCGCGGGCAACTTCTTCACCGGCCGGCGCGCCACCTCCGCCATCTGGGTGGCGACGTCGAGCACCGAGTCGACCTCGGCAACGGACAGGTCGGATGAGGACAGCAGGTGGCGCATCAGGACTCCTCGCTACTCGCTGGGGACACCGAGCTCGCGCGTGAGATCGACACCGAGTCGACGCCGTCCACCTCGGACAATCGGACGGTCACGTGCTCGGACGCCGCCGTCGGCAGGTTCTTCCCGACGTGGTCGGCGCGGATCGGCAGTTCGCGGTGGCCGCGATCGACCAGCACGGCGAGCCGGACGGCGGCCGGCCGGCCCAGATCACCGAGGGCATCCAGGGCCGCCCGGACCGAGCGGCCGGCGAACAGCACGTCGTCCACGAGGACGACCACCTTGCCGTCGACCCCACCTGGGACGTCGGTGCGCCCGACCGAGCGGACCGGTTGGCGGCGGAGGTCGTCGCGGTACATGGTGATGTCGAGGGCGCCGGACGGGACGACGACACCTTCGATCTCACGGATGCGTTCCGCGAGCCGGTGGGCGAGGACGACACCACGGGTCGGGATGCCCAGCAACAGGAGGTCCTGCGGGCCCTTGTTGGCCTCGAGGATCTGGTGGGCGATGCGGGTGAGTGACCGGCCGATGGCTTCGGCGTCGAGAACGACGCGCTCGTCGGCGGGCAGGGCAGACCCGGTACCTGAACTCAGCTTCACCTGAGCCACTCCTTCCCCGCCTCACAGGACGGGTTGTTAAAGGATGTTGGTGTTGGCTGCCGAGACTCTACTGGATCCACGAGCCGCACCACCGCCGGACCGCCGAGGAGGGTGGCGGCCGATCCGGCGACGAGACGCAAGTCCGGAAAAGCAGGACGCGGGGTCGTGGATAACCCGGTGTGTGGCGTGCGCACGGGCGTCAGGTCCGTCGGTAACGTGAAGTCATCGACGCGACACGCGCGACGGACGCCTCGGGGGCCTGGCCGTACGCATGATGCCCGCCGTGCATTCCTTGCAGCGCCGGGCGATTTCGTTGCTTCCTGAGTGACTCGCGGTAGTCACAGGTTTTCATGAAGTTCCGATTTGGCCGAATTCGACCACCTCAAATTTGTGCACGCTTAGTGAGCAAACGCGGTGTACGCTACTGTGCGTGACATGCAGACAGTCCCGAACGGTCCCCCCGTTCATCCTCAGGTTCGAGTCTCCGCCCGCATGGCACCTGCCCACACGGCAGACATCCCGAAGGTGAGTTCTGATGGTCGCTGAGTACGCCCGAGAGCTGGGAGCGCGACTTCGCGCGATCCGGCAGCAGCAGGGTCTGTCGCTGCACGGTGTCGAACAGAAGTCGAACGGCCGCTGGAAGGCGGTCGTCGTCGGATCCTACGAGCGTGGAGACCGCGCAGTCACGGTCCCCAAGCTCGCCGAGCTCGCACAGTTCTACAACGTCCCACTGGCCGAGTTGCTGCCCGGCGGTGGCCGGTCCGGTGCGTCGCCCGTCGAACCGATGCCCAAGGTCACCCTCGACCTCGAGCGTCTCGGTGAGGTCGAAGACCCCGATGCAGCTCCGCTGAGCCGCTACGCCGCGTCCATCCAGTCGGTACGGGGTGACTACAACGGCAAGGTGCTCTCGATCCGCAAAGAAGACCTGCGCACGCTCGCGGTCATCTACGACCAGCCCGTCAAGACCCTGGCCGAGCAGTTCGTCGGCTGGGGCGTCATGAACTCCGAGGCAGCCGCACTCGCCGCCGAGGACTGATCGCCGGGCAGCAGCTGGTCGGCCGGTCCCTGGCCGACCGGCTGCCGACTCACCGGCAGCCAGACTGCCGGTGTGTTCCACCGGGTAACGCTGCTGGACGCGACTGCCACCGCGTCCGGCAGCGTTTTGGTATGGAGTGGACTGCCGCATTTCGTCAGCGCCAGCCCGCGGCCCCCGCATGAGCCTTGACCGGGTCAACCTTGAGCTGTGCGCAAGGTCGGCTTGAGTTCGAGCACACGCGCCAGCAGGCCGTTCACGAACGTCGACGACTCGTCGGTGGACAGATCGCCGGCCAGTTGCACGGCCTCGCTGATCGCGACCTCGTCGGGAACGTCGTCGACGTAGAGCACTTCGAACAGCCCGAGCCGGAGGAGGTTGCGGTCCACCCCGGGCATCCGCTCCAGGCTCCACCCCCGCGAATAGGTCGACAGCAACTCGTCGATCCGTCCGACGTGTGAGGTGGTTCCCTCGACGAGCACGACCGTGTAGTCCGGAACCGGCGGGTCACCGGCCGCAAGCCGCTCGGCGAGCGTCTCCAGCGCGGACCGACCGCGAAGCTCGGACTCGAAGAGGATGTCCAACGCCCGCTTGCGCGCCTTGGTGCGCGCCGCCATCAGACCCGGCCGAGATAGTCGCCGGTGCGGGTGTCGACCTTGACCTTGTCGCCGTTGGTGACGAAGAGCGGGACCTGGATCTCGTAGCCGGTCTCTAGACGGGCCGGCTTCGTCCCAGCGCTCGACCGGTCGCCCTGAAGACCCGGTTCGGTGTACTCGATCGCCAGCTCGACCGAGGCGGGCAGCTCGACGTAAAGCGCCGCACCCTCGTGAGTGGCCACCACCGCGGACTGGTTCTCCAGCAGGAAGTTCTTCACGTCGCCGACGGTGCCTTCATTGATGAGCAGCTGTTCGTAGTTGCCCTGGTCCATGAACACGTAGTCCTGGCCGTCGTGGTAGAGGTAGGTCATGTCCGAGCGGTCGACGTTCGCGACGTCGACCTTCAGATCGGAGTTGAACGTCCGGTCGACGACCTTGCCGGAGGGGATGCTCTTGAGCTTGGTGCGCACGACCGCGCCGCCCTTGCCGGGCTTGTGATGCTGGAACCAGACGACCGACCAGAGCTGTCCGTCGATGTTGAGCACCATGCCGTTCTTCAGGTCGTTCGTCGTCGCCACGCAGAAATCCTCTCGGGTCTTTCGATTTGTGAAGCCTGTCGGCGTCCCGGCGGGCGGCGACCCCGAAGTCTATCGGCTCGACTACCGCTGAGCCGAACCGACGATCGTCGCGACCGCATGCAGTGCGAGCCGGTAGGAGTCCGCGCCGAAGCCCGCGATGGTCCCGGTGGCCACCCCGGAGATCACACTGGTGTGCCGGAACGTCTCGCGCGCGTGCGGATTCGACAGGTGAACCTCGATCAGCGGTGCGGTGAGCATGGCGCAGGCGTCGCGTACGGCGTAGGAGTAGTGGGTGAAGGCCGCCGGGTTGAGCACGACCGGCGTCGAGGAGTCGGCCGCATCGTGCAGCCAGCCGATCAGCTCGGCCTCGGCATTCGTCTGCCGGGTCTCCACCTCGAGTCCGAGGGCGGCACCGTCCCGGATGCACCGCTCGGAGATGTCCGCGAGCGTCACCGCACCGTAGATGTCGGGTTCCCGGGTACCGAGGCGGTCGAGATTGGGGCCGTTGAGCACGAGGACCAGCACGCCGGTCAGCCTACGGGTCCCAGTGGCAGCACCCGCGCGCCCGACGACCACCTACCCGGTCCCGGACCGTCCCGTGATCGAATGGCCGGAGAGACAGCCGTGGCCATGCCGGTGATTCGACCGACCATGGACAGATCACCGACGTATGAACCGGGGAATGCGCAGTGATGGCGAGACGCGGTAATGACAGCGTCGAGCGCTCCGATGTGGTGTTCACGCCGGGATCGGCCGACGGGTCCGCCCGTCGTGTCGGTGAATCGGGCCGGTGGAGTTGCCGGTCGCGGTTGGCGGTCGGCGTCGACAGCGTGATGGCCGCCGCCGTCGCAGCCTTCGCGTGGTGGACGATTCTCCGCGAAGTAGATCTCGTGAGCGGTTCTTCGACGACGCCGTTCGTCATCGCCTGGCTTGTGACCGCGCCAGTTGTCATGATCCCGATCGCCCGCTGGAATCGACGCGTCGCGGCGCACCCGGGTCCGCACCGGTCGTCCGTGGTCGCGGAAGGGCCGCTCGACGAACTGGCGAGCACCAGCCGGTCGGCGGTCCTGGCGATCGTGGTGTGCGCCGGTGCCGCGGCTGTCGTTCTCGCCACCGCGAAGGGCGTCGTGTTATACCTCGGGTGGGTGCTGGGTCTGCTCGCCCTCGGCCTCGCTGGTCGAGCGTTACGCGCCGGCGCCGGCTGGGCCGACGTCGCCTCGCCGGGGTTCGCAGCGACGCCGGTCGCTACGCGATCTACCGGCACCGGCGCCGGTACCAGGGTGCGCCTCGAAGATGCGGCTGCGGCGCTCCTCGCTGCCGTGATCGCCGTCGGATCACTCTTCGCAGTCCAGACGAGCTCCGACGACGCGTACTACGTGAATGCGGCGACCTGGACCGCCGAGCACGGCACCATCCCGCTACGGGACACCATGTACGGGCCCGAGGTGTATCCGTCGGCCTACGGCGGTGGCTACCCGCTCAGATCGATCGAGACCCTCTTCGGCGCCCTGGCCCGCCTCGTCCACCTCCAAGCCGGCACCGTCGCCTACCTCATCGCCGCACCGGTGTGCACATTCGCACTGGTCTGGGTTCTCTGGCAGCTCGCCGCGGTCTCCATGCGTCGGCGTGCGTTTCCGGCCTTCCTCTTCTCCGTCGCGTTCATCGTCGCCGGCACCGGGGGGACCTGGCGCACGTACTCGGCGCGCATCTGGGACGGAAAGTCCATCGCCGTAGCCGTTCTCATGCCGTTGATCTGGATCTTTGCCATCCGCCTCGCGCGCTCCCGGGATCGGCACTGGACGGTGCTGCTGTTCCTGGCCGGGATCTCGTTCGTGGGGTTGACGTCGAGTGCGTCGCTGCTCGGCATGGCGATGGCGGCGATCGTGGTCGTCGCAGGTGTGCTGAGGAGGAACCACGCACTGATCCGGGGAGGGGTCGCCCTTGCCCTCGCGCCCCTCGCCAGCGGAGTCGTCATCGCCTTGGCCGGCTCAGTCGGCGGACCCAACCCGAGGACTCCGACACCCTGGTCGGCGGTCCACGAGGCGTACGGCGCTCATCCCGTCATGGTCGCGCTCACGATCTCCGCCATCCTGCTCTCACCGCTGGTCTTGCGGCGCAGTGCCGCCGTGTTGGTGTGGGCAAGTGGTCTGGCCTTTTTCGCCGTGCTCGCTCCAGGTGTGCTCGCGCTGGCGAACGCCTCGACCCGATCCGGGCCGGTCGAGTGGCGACTCCTCCTCGCCGCGCCGGTCCCGACATTGATCGGCGCATGTGCCGTAACGGTGATCGCCGTGATGGCGCATGCGGTCGGTGGCGGAGCGCGCGCCCGGCACGCCACCACTGCGGTCGCTGCCGCCGTCACGCTCGTCGGTTTCGCACTCGCGGGCACGCCGCTGTGGGTGTCGGGGCCGATCTGGCAGCCGCGACCGTCGTGGAACGTCAACCCGACACACCTGGCCAACGTGCGCGCACTCCTGCACAGCGGCCCGAAGACCACCGGCCCGGTGCTCATGCCGCCGGGAGAGATGCGCGCGCTGGCGATCTCCACGACCGAGGTCTTCGCCGTGGTACCCCGTGAGTTCGACCTCTCGAACCTGCAGGAGGCGCCGGCTCAGACCGCCGCACGACGTCTCCTGCTCGCCTTCGTCACCGCGAGGCACGCGACACCGTCTGCAGCCGCGGTCAGTGCCGCACTGGATCTCCTGCACGTCAAGACGGTGTGCCTGCGTCCGAACGCCGCGACCGAGCGGCAGATCATCCGACGCGCTGGATTCGCCACCGAACAGCCGATCGGCGCTCTCGTGTGCTCGACCAGGACGCAGTGAGGACAGGATCCAAGCGGCTGGCGTTCGCCGTGCGGACCGAGCTCCGCGTCCGCCGGCGCAGTCACGACGCGATGGCCCCGTAAGCCGCCTCGAGCAGCGCGGGCGTCGGACCCTCGAGCACGGCCGGGTCGGCCAGCCCGTGCAGGACGACGAAGCGCAGGGTGTTGCCGCGGGTCTTCTTGTCCATCCGCATGCCGTTCGCGAGCTCGGGCCAGGCAGCCGCCGGGTAGGTGGTCGGCAAGCCGACCCCGCCGAGGATCCGAGCATGCCGATCGGCGGTCGCATCGTCGAGCAGCCCGGCTGCACGGGCGAGCTCGGCGACGTACACCAGCCCGACCGACACCGCGTGCCCGTGCCGCCAGCCGAAGTGTTCCCGCCGCTCGACCGCATGACCGAGCGTGTGCCCGTAGTTGAGAACCTCGCGTCCGAGGCCACCGCCGGCGCCGGTCTCGGTGAGGTCGGCGGCCACGACGCGCGCTTTGATCCTCAGGCTGCGCCGGACCAGCTCGGCCGAGACGACCGGATCGAAACGGGATGCGGCGTCGGGGTCGGCCTCGATCAGATCGAGGATCACCGGATCGGCGATGAAGCCGCACTTGATCACCTCGGCGAGGCCGGTGCGGTACTCCTCGTCGGGGAGGTCCGCCAGCACATCGAGATCGCACAGGACGGCTGCCGGCTCGAAGAAGGCGCCGACGAGGTTCTTGCCGGCTGCGGTGTTGATACCCGTCTTACCGCCGACGGCCGCATCGACCATGCCCAGCAGGGATGTCGGCACACTGACGAAGCGCACGCCGCGCAACCAGGTGGCCGCGACGAAGCCCGCGAGGTCAGTGGTGGCACCGCCGCCGATTCCGATGACCCAGTCGGAGCGGGTGAAGCCGGCCGCACCCAGGGCGTCCCAGCACTGCGCCGCCACTGACGCGGTCTTGGCGGCTTCCGCGTCCGGTACCGGCATCATCAGCACGCTGACACCGGCCTCGCTGAGGAGACGGGCGCATCGCTCGGCAAGACCGGAAACGCTGACCGGGTGGACGATGGCCGCACGTGTCAACATGCTGACACCACTCGCGACACCACCGGTGACACCACTGGCGGCGACCAGACCAGTGAGATCGGCGAGCACGCCGATGCCGATGTGGACGTCGTAGGGCGCCGGCCCGCCGAGGCGGAGCACGGTTCGGTCCGCGTCAGGCATCCGGTCGGTCCAGCGCGCCGAGGGCGACCTCGACGGCGAGCACGACCTCCTCGACGCTGCGGCCGGATGTGTCCACCACCGCTCGCGCCACCCGCTCGTACGTCGGGCGCCGCGCCTCCATCAGCGCCTTGAGCTGTCCACGGACGTTGCCGAGCAGGAGCGGCCGCGCCACATTCAGTCCGACCCGGGTGCCCGCGTCGGCAAGGGAGACGTCGAGGAACACGACCCGTGCTTCGCTGATGAGGTCGGCGACGGCAGGCGTCATCACCGCGCCACCACCGAGAGCCAGGACCCCGGCGTGGTCGCGAAGCGCCGTGGCGACCGCGACCCGCTCGTGCTCGCGGAACACCGACTCGCCGAGGGCGACGAACACGTCGGCGACCGGCATGCCGACGGCAGCCTCCACGTCGACGTCGCTGTCCCGGAACTCGACACCCCAGCGCTGGGCCAGCGCCTTGCCGACGGTGGTCTTGCCGGCGCCGGGCGGTCCGACCAGCACGACCCGTGGGCCGGTCGACTGCGGCCGGGCCGTCGTCGCGCTCATCGGATCTGCAGTGCGTCGACGAAGCCGGTGAGGTTTCGACGGGTTTCGGTGACCGAGTCGCCGCCGAACTTCTCCGCCAGCGCGTCCGCGATCACGAGCGCCACCATCGCCTCGGCGACGACTCCGGCGGCCGGGACGGCACAGACGTCGGACCGCTGGTGGTGGGCTGCGGCCGCCTCGCCGGTGCGGACGTCGACCGTGCGGAGGGCCCTTGGAACGGTGGAGATCGGCTTCATCGCGGCGCGGACCCGCAGGACCTCGCCGGTGGACATGCCGCCCTCGATGCCGCCGCTGCGGCCCGACGTCCGGGTGATCCGGCCGTCGACGGTGACGATCTCGTCCTGAGCGGCCGAACCTCGGGTGCGGGCGAGGGTGAAACCGTCGCCTACCTCGACGCCCTTGATCGCCTGGATGCCCATCAGCGCGCCGGCGAGGCGTGCGTCGAGCTTGCGGTCGCCGTGCACGAACGAACCGAGTCCGACCGGGAGTCCGTAAGCGACGACCTCCACGATGCCGCCGAGGGTGTCGCCCTCCTTCTGCGCGGTCTCGACCTCGTGCACCATCTCGGCCGCGGTAGGAGTATCCGCGCAGCGGGTCGGGTCCGCGTCGATCCGGGCGAGGTCGGACGGCATCGGCAGCGCTGTGCCAGGCGGGACGGCCACGCTGCCGAGTTCGACCACGTGGCTCAGGATCTCGACGCCGGCGACCTGGCGCAGGTAGTTCTTCGCCACCGCCCCGAGCGCAACCCGGGCCGCGGTCTCGCGTGCGCTGGCACGTTCGAGGACCGGGCGGGCCTCGTCGAAGCCGTACTTTTGCATGCCGGCGAGGTCGGCGTGACCGGGTCGCGGACGGGTGAGCGGAGCGTTGCGGGCGGTCGATTCGAGCCGTTCCGCGGTTGCCTCGTCGAGCGGGTCGGCCGACATCACCTCGGCCCACTTCGGCCACTCGGTGTTGCCGATGCGGATGGCGATGGGGCCACCGAGGGTGTGGCCGTGCCGTACGCCGCCGAGGAGTTCGACGTCGTCGCGCTCGAACGCCATTCGGGCGCCCCGGCCGAACCCGAGCCGGCGGCGGGCGAGTTCGGCGGCGACGTCGTCGGAGGTCACCTCGACGTCGGCGACCATGCCCTCGAGGATGGCCACGAGCGCCTGTCCGTGGGATTCCCCAGCCGTGAGCCATCGCATGGGCGGAGTCTTTCACGAAGGGGAGGCTCCCCGGAGCGGGCCCGATCCCCTCGAGTGGGCGCGTCCGCACTCGACACGCCGGGTTGGTGGGAGGGCAGCGTCTACTCCGGTCGGCCGGGAGGGCGGCGGCGTCAGGTCGTCGGGGCGAAGGTGGACGTGAGGAGCAGCGCGCCCCACCAGCCGAGCAGCAGGAACGGCCCGAACGCGACCGCCTGTCGCCGGGTGATCCGACGGAGCCCGAGTAGCCCGAGGCTGACGACGCCGCCGAGCAGGATCGCGAGCACCATCGCCAGGACGGCCGTCCCGACGCCCACCCAGGCGGCCGACAGCGCCAGCACCGTCACGAGCTGGACGTCACCGAGGCCGAAGCCACCGCCGGCCAGCACTGCGAGGAGCAGGAACCCGGCGAAGCAGACGGCGGCCACGATCACCGCCGTCAGCAGGGCGCCCCACCGGGACGACACGGCGGCCTGCAGCACGAGGACCGCCGACACCAGCGCCGCGGTGGGCCAGACGATGCGCTCGGGCAGCAGGTGTTCGCGAAGATCCACATAGGCCAGGGGAAGCGCCGCCAGGGCGACCACGAGGGCCGACGGAAGTGCGGCCGGGGGCGCCAGCAGACCCAGCAGCCCGAACACGACCACGCCGACGAGGGCGCACCAGCGATTCAGATGACGCGCGGCCGCGATGGCGACGAAGTCCGGCGGCGCAACCTCCGCAGCGTGGTGCGGCCGATCCGGTCCGTACACCTCGAGGAGGCTGTCCGCATCGAGCGTGCCGTCGACTTCGGGTGACTCGACGGCATGGACGGGCAGCCGGCGGACGATCGCCGGCACCGCGAGACCGCCGAGAACGCCGACGATTCCGAACAGCGCGACGACGAGCACTCTGGACGCGTCCGTCACGACGAGTGCCGCGCGGCGAGCGCTGCCGCACCTGCCGCGCGCATCGCCTCCACCGGCGCCTCGGAGCAGCCCGTCATCAGCTCGACCTGCCGCGCAGCCTGCCCGACGAGCAGGTCCAACCCGCCGACGACCCGCGCGCCGGCTCGCATCGCGGCTGCCACCAGCGGTGTCGGCCATGGGTGGTACAGGACGTCGAACACCGTCGACGCGCACGCCGCAGACTCGGCGAACTCGTCGAGCGCGCCGGCCGGTGTGGTCGAAATGAGCAGATCCGGTCGCCCGAAGGCGCCGTCCGAGAGTACGTCGAACGTGACGTCGACGCCGAGTGCGTCGGCTACCGGAGTGAGCGCCGCCGCCGCCACGGACGTGCGACGCGCCAGCACCCGTAACCGGTTGACGCCGAGCTGTCGGAGCGCCGCCAGCATCCCCCGGGCTGTGCCACCGGCACCCACGAGAACGACCGACGCACCGTCGAGCTCGGTGACTCCCACCCCGGCCAGCGCCGACACGGCGCCGGGCACGTCGGTGTTGTCGGCCCGCCAGCCCGCGCCGATCGGGACGAGCGTGTTGGCGGCTCCGACGGTAACGGCGACCGGGTCAGCCTCGACAGCAAGCGCGAGCGCGACCTGCTTCAGCGGCATCGTCACCGACACACCACGGACGGCGTGGACCGCGAGGTAGCCGGCCAGCTCGTCCTCGTGCAGTTCGACCGCCCGGTAGGCCCAGTCCAGGCCGAGTTCGGCGTAGGCCGCGCGATGCAGTATCGGCGAGAGCGAATGTGCGATCGGCGACCCGACGACGAGGCACGTCGGCCCGTCGTCGGGCTCGGTCAGCACCGACCCTTGTGCGTCGAGCACCAGCCGAGAGCCTTCGCCCGCGATGCATTGAAGCCGCTCTCGGTCACGCTGAACTCGGTGGCCCCGGTGTCCGGGTCGACCGCCACGAAGTACAGCCAGCCTCCCGGCGTCGGCGCCGCCGCCGCCGCGAGCGCCTCGGCACCGGGTGAGCCGATCGGGGTCGGCGGCAACCCGGCGTGCAGATAGTCGTTGTACGGGTTGTTCTCGTGCAGCTGCGTGTAGGTCAGCAGAACCTTGCCGTCGTAGCCGTGCGCGTACTTGATCGGCGTGTCGAACTGCAGCTTGCGGCCGGCGTCGAGCCGGTTGTAGACGACCCGGGCGACCTTGCCGTAATACTCGGAGCGGTTGACCTCGGCCTGCGCGAGGCTCGCCACCGTCACCAGTTGGCCGACGCTCATGCGTTTCGCCTTGGCTGCGGCGGTCAGGTTCAGCTTGGCGACCTCGTCGAGGTAGCGGGCCACCATCGTCGACAGCATCGACGACGCCGACATCTTCGGCTCGAACTGGTAGGTGGCCGGGAACAAGTAGCCCTCGACCGTCCTCGCGTAGTCGGGCAGCCCGAGGTCGCGCGGTTTGGCGGCCGCCTGCTGGAAGTCCTTGAGCGGGACGCCGGACTTCTTCGACAACGCGTTGAAGATGTCGGCCGAACGCATGCCCTCGGGGATGGTCACCTTGACCACGACGCGGTTCGCGACGTCTAGCAGCGCGCCCACCGCGGCGGCCCCCGACATCTTCGACTTGAGCCGGTAGGTGCCGGCCTGGATGCTCTCGGCGTTGGCGTTGTTGCCGGCGGCACGGACGAAGGCGTCCGCGTTGAACACGACGCCCGCCTTGGTGAGCGCGGCCCCGATGGCGGTTAGGCTGGAGCCTTTGGCAATCGTCACCGTGACGGTTCCGGTGCCGCTGCCCTGGTAGTCCCGCTGCTGGTTGAGCATCCCGGCGAGCGCGGACTTGCCCTTGACGACGACGAAGCCGACCCCGCCACCGACGACGCACAGCGCGATGAGGACTGCAATCGCTCCCCGAATCCGGACAACTCGGGCGCGACGGCGGCTCACCGAGTTGGATCGGACCAACAAATCCGTCATGGCGTCTCCGCGGTGTCGGTGTGACCTGTCCCCCGGTCGCCGATCGATCTCCCAGTCACGATGTCGCCTGCAGGCGCGCCGGTTGCACGCTCGCGATCCAGAGCAGTCTGCACGATGACCGCTGCAGCCGCAGCATCGACTCGCTGCCGGCCCTTCGCCACGGACGTCCCGCCGGCGCGCATACCGCGCGTCGCCGCGACCGTCGAGAGCCTTTCGTCGACGAGCCGCACGGGAGTTCCCGCGAGCGCGACGACGAGCGCGTCGACGAACGCGCGCACCTTGACCGCCGCCGGCCCCTCACGTCCCGACATCGACAGCGGAAGCCCCACGATCACCTCGAGCGCCTCGTACTCACCTACGAGGGCGGTGATCCGGTCGAGGTCGCCGGCGCCCCGTGCGACCACTTCGACCGGAACGGCCAGCGAACCGGCCGGATCGGACCGGGCGACGCCGATGCGGACCGCACCGACGTCGACCCCGATCCGAACACCGGTCCGCATCAGTCGCGGTGCCCCTCTGCCATCGCCTTTTCCACGGCCGGCAGGACGTCACCGAGCGCGGCGAGGTCCACCCCGCCGCCCTGGGCCACGTCGTCCTTGCCGCCGCCGTTCCCGCCGAGCACGCCGGCCGCGACCTTGACCAGCGCGCCGGCGCGGAGACCGCTGTCGCGCGCCGCGCGGTTCGTCGCCACGACGACGCCGGGCTTCCCGAAGCTGTCGCCCGCCACCACCACGACGGCGGACCGCTCATCGCCCAGCCGGCCACGGATGTCGAGCGCGAGCGTGCGGAGGTCGTTGCCGCCGACACCGGACGGTGTGCGGTGACCCGCGAACAGCGTGCCGTTGACGTCGACCGCGGCCGACGCCACCTCACCCGCCACCGAGAGCACGGACGCCAGCCGCGCGGACTCGAGCTCCTTCTCCGCCGCGCGCAGCCGGGCGACCAGGGCAGCCACACGCTCCGGCAGCTCCTCGGGGCGAACCTTGAGTTCGTCGGCGAGACCGGCCAGCAGCGCACGCTCGCGCCCGAGGAAGCGCAGGGCCTCGATGCCCACCATCGCCTCGACCCGGCGCACACCGGCACCGATCGAGCCCTCGCTGATGATCGAGAGTGCCCCGACCTGGGACGAGTGCGCGACGTGGGTGCCACCGCAGAGCTCACGCGACCAGGGGCCGCCGATCTCGACGACGCGGACCTCCTCGTCGTAGGTCTCGCCGAACAACGCGAGCGCGCCCCATTCGCGCGCTTCGGGAAGGGTCATGTACTGCGCCGACACCGGCAGGTCGGCGCGCACCGCAAGGTTCGCGACGTCCTCCAGCTCGGCCCGCAGACTTGCACTGAGGCCTTTCGTCCAGGCGAAGTCGAGGCGTAGATAGCCGGGCTTGTTGTAGGACCCGCTCTGCAGCGCGGTCGGCCCGAGCACTTGCCGCAGCGCCGCGTGGACGACGTGAGTGCCGGAGTGCGCCTGGCACGCCGAGATGCGCCAGTCCTTGTCGACGACCGCGCGGACGTCGACACCGCTCCGCAGTATCCCGCCCTCGACGTCGACGGTGTGCACGACCAGGCCCTTGACCGGGTGCTGGACGTCGCGCACCCGCAACGTCACACCGTCGCCGGTGATGATGCCCTCGTCCGCGATCTGACCGCCGGACTCCGCGTAGAACGACGTCGTGTCGAGAACGACCTCGACCCGCTGGCCCGGTTCCGCGACGTCGACGAGTTCGCCGTCGACAAGCACGCCGCGCACGGACGCGTCGGTCTCGAGCCGCTCGTACCCGACGAACGACGTGGGCCCGGGCGCCAGCAGCCCCCGGTACACCGACAGGTCGGCGTGCGCGTGCTTCTTCGACCGTGCGTCCTGCTTGGCCCGCTGTCGCTGCTCGTCCATCAGCCGGCGGAAACCCGGCTCGTCGACGGTCAGGCCGGCCTCGGACGCCATCTCCAGGGTCAGGTCGATCGGGAACCCGTACGTGTCGTGGAGTGCGAACGCGCGGTCGCCGGTCAGCGTCGAACTCCCGGCCTCCTTCGTCGAGGTCACGGCCAGATCGAAGATCGCCGTGCCCGACTTCAGCGTCGACGCGAACGCCTCCTCCTCGGCATAGGCGATGTCGCTGATCCGCGCGAAGTCGCGCTCGAGTTCGGGGTAGCTCGATTTCATCCGGTCCAGGCTGACCGGCAGAAGGACAGGCAGCACCGGGACGTCGACACCGAGGAGCCGCATCGAGCGGATCGCCCGGCGCAGCAACCGGCGCAACACGTAGCCGCGTGCCTCGTTGCCGGGCTTCACCCCGTCGCCGATCAGCATCAGGCCACTGCGGATGTGGTCGGCGATGACGCGGAGTCGGACGTCGTCGGCATGGTTCGCGCCGTAGACGTGCCCGGACATGTCGGCCGCCGCGTCCAGGACGGGGAAGACCTCGTCGATCTCGTACAGGTTGTCGACGCCTTGGAGCAGGTACGCGACCCGCTCGAGGCCCATGCCGGTGTCGATGTTCTTGCGTGGCAGGTCCCCGATGATCGGGTAGTTCTCCTTGGCGCCGCCCTCGCCGCGGATGTTCTGCATGAAGACGAGGTTCCAGATCTCGAGGAACCGATCCTCGTCGACGACCGGGCCGCCGTCGGGGCCGTACTCGGGTCCGCGGTCGATGTAGATCTCGGAGTTCGGGCCGCACGGGCCGGGCACCGTCATCGACCACATGTTGTCTGCCATCCCACGGCGTTGGATCCGCTCATCGGGCATGCCCGCGACGCGCTTCCACAACGCGACCGACTCGTCGTCGTCGAGGTAGACGGTGACCCAGATCTTCTCCGGGTCGAAGCCGTAGCCGCCGTCGGTCTGCGAACGCGTGATCAGGTCCCACGCGTAGGTGATGGCCTCTTCCTTGAAGTAGTCGCCGAAGCTGAAGTTGCCGTTCATCTGGAAGAACGTGCCGTGCCGGGTGGTCTTGCCGACCTCGTCGATGTCGGCGGTACGGACGCATTTCTGCACCGACGCGGCACGGTTCCACGGCGGGTCCTGGTGGCCCAGGAAGTAGGGGACGAACGGCACCATGCCCGCGTTGACGAACAGCAGGTTGGGGTCGTCGAAGATCAGGGAGGCGCTGGGCACCTCGATATGGCCCGACTTCTCGAAGTGGCGGAGGAAACGACGTCGGATCTCAGCGGTCTGCATGAAGGAACTTCCTGTGGCACGGCCCAGCGCGCTCATGCGCGCGGGCAGGGGTCGGCTGGACGGCGGAGGCGGCCGCAGAGGTGGTCGGTGACGCGGGCGGGATTCACCCGGCGGCGGGCCGACGGTCTGCGACCGATCGAGCTCGTGCCGTCGCGGCTGCCTGGGCGCGGGTCGCGCAGGAGACACGAGAGGTCGTGAGTGACATCGGGACTCCTTTCGCGGTGCACCGGCCGGTGCGCGGCTGCTGGCGTCACCGGTCACGGGTGGCGGAGCGCCTTCCGGCGAACCCTACTCCGCCGGAATCGGCCCTCGCGAGGAGTTCTGCTCCGTGCCAGGCTTCCGGTGCGCGGACCGTGGCGGTAGCTGCGCCCGGACGCACGTCCCCCTGTGCCTGCGGCGGCACCGACCCGGTCGCCGGCCCGAGCTCACCGATGGAGCCTCACCATGCCGGTCCCGAAGGTCGAAGCCGAGCCGCCGGTGCAACCGCAGCCCCCGCTCGATGCCGAGATCGCGCCCTACGTCGGGCTGCCGTGGCGTACCGGCCTCCTGCTGAGCATCGCCTTCTGGTGCTACCTGGCGATGGCCGAGCTGAGCCGGCTGTCCGCCGACCGGCTCGACGCGACGGGCCACAGCCATTCGTTCGTCGTTCTGCTGGGGCCCTCGTGGGTGCTCAACGCGGACGGTCACGGCTGGGTGGCACTCGGGGCGACGCCTGACCCGGGCCAACTGGTCGGGTGGCTGGTGGCGTTCGTCGTCATCGACCTGATCCTCGCCGGCTGCCTCGCGCTGATGGCGCTGCACCTGTTCGAGCCACTGTCGGGCCGCCGTGCGCTCGGCCGGCTCGTCGTCCTGGTCGCGGCGGCGATCCAGCTCGTGGAAAGCCTCCTCACCCTCGGCGTCGCGATCGCATTGACCGGCGCGGGACCTGGTCGCGGCGTCCCGGGAGGGCTGGCCGGTGTCCTGGCGGTGATGACCGGGTTGAAGTGGCTGGCCGTCGTGTTCGTCGCGCTCGGCCTTCTCCGTCGGCTGTTCTTCGTGGACGGGACGCCATGGCGACGGCGTATCCGCCGAGTGGCCGGCTCGCTCGTCATCCACCGCTTCTCGCTGCTACCGGTGGTGCCGATCGCGGCCCTGGTCCTGCCGTCCGGGCCCAACATCGCCGACCAGGTCCCCGACGTCCAACGGCGCTGGCTGGACGGCTGGATCGGGCTGGCACATGGCACCTCGGCCACGGTGGCGTTACTGGTCCTGACGGGAGTCGTCTTCGTGGTCGGCCGGTTGCGCTGCGACTGGGTGTGGCGGCGCCGGGTCGGCACCGAGGTCCCGCACCGGCCGGCGGCGACGCTGTGGCTCTGGCTGGTCGGGCCGTCGCTGGTCGTCGGGCTCGCCGTCGTGGCCTCGCTGTCGGGCGGCGAGGTGCTCTGGGACCGGGTCGTCTACTTCTGCGTTCCGCTGGTTCTCGTGGCGGGGGTGTCGCAGTGGCTTCGCCGGAACCGGCCGCCGATGGTACCCGGCAGTCCCCGGACCTATCCGCTCCGCACCGTCCTGACCGCGATCCGCACCGGTGACGCCCTGGCCCTGTCGGTGGTGGTGATCGGCGGCCTCGGCCTCGATCGCGCGTTCATCGCGCCCGCCTTCCTCTACCCCACCGGCGACCGGGTCCGGGCCACGCTGCTGCTCCTGCTGTCGGTCGCCGCCGTCGTGACGCCGTGGCTCCTCGAGGAACGGGTGCGCCGCCACCTCGACCTGGCCGCCCGCTCCCTGGCAGTGCCGACGACACTGCGGGCACGGGCCGTGCGGTACTTCTCCCAGTCGACGACGCCCGGGATCGGGACCGTCGGACGCGGCCGGGTCGGAGTGGCGCGACTCTCGATCCGCCGCTTCCGCCGGCTCCTGGTCTTCCTCAGTCTCGGCACCTTCGGGTTGCTCGGAGTGGCACCGGTTGCCGCTGCGCGCCTCTTCGGCGTGGTGGCGTGTCTGATGCTCGCGGTGATGGCCGTGACGACGATTGCCTCGACGATGCTGGTGATGACGCAGGAACACGCGCCCCCGGAGGCGTTCCGGCTGATCATCCCGAACCTGCGGACCACCCCGGTCGTCACGTTCCTGCTCGGTGCCGTCGTGTTCGCCGCGTCGATCGGTCAGAGCTCCCACCTGCACGACCTGCGCGGGCTCGCGGACAGCCCGACCGCCGCCGGCCTGTCGATGCCGGCCCGGCCGGCGCTGGTCGCCGCCGCCGACATCACCACCGCCGGGACCCTCGGCACGGGCACCGGCACCGGCACCCCCTCGTCGTTCGCGGCCTGGCTCGCCGATCCCACCGCTTGCCGGAGAACCGTCGATGTGGCGACGGTCGCCGGTACGCGGGAGGTTGTCCTGCGCCCGATGGTGATGATCGGTGCGGACGGCGGCGGGATCCGCGCGGCGTTCTGGACTGCATCGGCCGTCCAGCGGCTGTCGGCCGCGGGCGGGGGCTGCGGCAATTCCTCGACCTTGTTCGCCGGCGGCGCGAGTGGTGGCGTCGAACACGACGACGCCGGTAACCGACGTCACCGCCATGTCCGGCCCGGCCGCTCTCGGCGCCGGCGCCGTCGGTCTCACCGTCCGGGATCTGTTCATCGCGGCGACGGGCGTCGGGCTTCCCGTGCTCTTCTCCGACGACGTGGTCGAGCGCAACCTGCCGGTCACCGCCGCGGGCGTGAGCGCGCACGTCAGCTGGTCGGACCGCTGGACGTGGCTGGACCGGGCCGCGCTGATCGAGTCGGTGTGGGAGACCGCGTCACCGTCGATGCGGCAGCCCTTTCTCGGGTCGACCGCTTTGCACGGTGGGACCGGCCGACTCGTCCTGACGTCGACGTCGGTCGGGACCGGCTGCCGCGTGCTCGTCAGTCAGGACACGCTCGCGCCCGTGGCCGGCGCAGCCCAGGGTGTACCCGGCATCGCCGCCGGGGGCACCCTGCCCGCCTGCGCCGGCACCGACGTGCCGGCGGCGTCGTCGTTCGATCTCATCGGCGAGTTCGGTGCGACCGCCGCCCCGTCGGCGGGCTCGTCAGGAGCCCCGACCACATCGAGCGAGGCCCGCTGCATCGCCGACCTGGCCAACTCGACCGCCGGGATGGCCACTGCCCGGTTCCCCTACGTCACCCCGTCCGGAGACGTCGGCCCTTGCCGGGGCCGGTCCGGCCAGCAGCTCGTCGACGGCGGCTACACCGAGAACAGCGGTATCGGGACGATCGTCGACCTGTCACCCTCCTGGCTCGCTGCGGTCCGTTCGGTCAACAACGCCACCGCTACGGCGCTCGCCACCACATCGCGCGGCGCCGCAGCCGGTACCGGCACCCCGCCGGAGATGATCGTGCCGATCGTCGTCTACCTCGTCGACGACGGCGGTCGCGACGTGGCGGAGCCGGCGAGCGCACCGACGTCGGAGGCGCTGGTGCCGCTCATCGCGAACCGCCGCGCGGGCAAGATGCAGGAGAACCCGCAGAGCCTGCTCCAGCGGGCCGCGGCGCTGACCGCGGGTACCCAGCTGTGCGATCCGTCGATTCCCGGCTGTGCCGCGCTGACGACGGCGGCGACGACGTGGGCACCGACCCGGGTCGACGTCGTCTATCCGGAAACGCAGCCGGCCGTGACCGCCCCGCTCGGCTGGGTGCTGTCGCGGGGCAGCCGGGACACGATGACCGCGGCGATGGACCGGCAGGCTTCGCGGACGTGTGCACAGGCCGGCCCGAACGACCCGATCTGCCGGCGCGGTTACGGCCGGCTGGCCGACCTGCTGGCGTTGATGACGGTCAGGTAGTGCTCAGCCGGCCGGCCGGTTCACCGGCCCGTTCACCGGTCGGTTCCCCGGACGATCGCCCGGATGCGTTGCCAGCGGGTCGCCGCGTCGCGCTCCGCGCCGATCGGTTTCGGCTGGTAGTAGCGCCGGTCCGCGACGGCGTCCGGGGCGTACTGCTGCCGGACCACGCCTCGCGGGTCGTCGTGCGCGTAGGTATAGGCCTGCCCGTGTCCGATCGTCTTGGCGCTGGCGTAGTGGGCGTCGCGCAGCGGCGCCGGAACGCCACCGATCTTCCCCGCCCGGACGTCGCCCCGGGCCGCACCGATCGCCGACGTGACCGCGTTCGACTTCGGGGCGAGTGCCAAGTAGACGAGCGCGTGGGCGAGGTTGAGCCCGGCCTCGGGCAACCCGACCAGCTGAACCGCCTGGGCCGCCGCGGTCGCGATCACCAGGCCCTGCGGGTCGGCCATCCCGACGTCCTCGCTGGCGAGGATGACCAGCCGCCGGGCGATGAACCGGGGGTCCTCGCCGGCTTCGAGCATCCGGGCCAGGTAGTGCAGGCCCGCATCGACGTCACTGCCGCGGACCGACTTGATCAGCGCGCTGGCGACGTCGTAGTGCTGGTCGCCGTCGCGGTCGTAGCGCACCGCCGCGCGGTCGACCGCGGCTTCGAGCGTCGGCGAGTCGAGCTCGCTGGTCTTGCGGGCACCGGCTGCCGACGCGCCGGCCTCGAGGTAGGTCAGTGCCCGGCGGGCGTCGCCGCCGGCGAGCCGGACGAGGTCGGTCCGGGCCCGGTCGGTCATTACGATCGAGCCACCGAGACCGCGGTCGTCGGTCAGTGCCCGGTCGACGACCTCAGCGATGTCCTCGTCGGTCAGCGGTTCGAGAGTGAGCAGCAGAGAGCGTGAGAGCAGCGGCGAGATGATCGAGAAGAACGGGTTCTCCGTCGTCGCGGCGATCAGGGTCACCCAGCGGTTCTCCACGCCGGGCAGCAGCGCGTCCTGCTGGGATTTTGAGAACCGGTGCACCTCGTCGACGAACAGGACGGTCTCGGTGCCGCTGCGGACCAGTTCGCGCCGGGACTCGTCGAGGACGGCCCGGACTTCCTTGACGCCCGCTGAGACCGCGGACAGCTCGACGAACCGACGATCGGTCTGGTGGCTGACGATCCCGGCGATGATGGTCTTGCCCGAGCCCGGCGGGCCCCACAGGATGACGCCCATCGCCTGGTCGGACTCGACCAGCTGACGTAGCGGCGAGCCGGGTAGACGCAGATGTCGTTGGCCGACGAGTTCGTCCAGCGACGTCGGCCGCATCCGCACCGCGAGCGGCTGGGAGGCGTGCGCCGGGGCACCGAGTGAACCGGCCGGCAGGTTGACGTTCGAGCCGACACGGCCGGCGGTCCGGGCTGCCCCGGCCGGCGTGGGGGCGTCGAACAGCGCGTCGGCGTCGTCGGCGTCCTCCGGGTTCACGGCGGCGACACTACCTCGCAGTGACCGTGCGGATCCGGGTCGCTCACGGCTGGTGCGGAGTGGTCGACGACGATCCGCGGAATGGGCGCTGCGCCACCTTCAGGCCGGCGTGTCGCGTAGCGACGCGCCCACTCGGCGGGCGGGCGAGAGCCACGACCCCATGTCGACGTCGAGTCAGCCCGCCATCGGCTGGTCGGCGGCGATCGCTTCGAGGAGCGTCGGATCCTCTACCGACTCGACGACGAGCTGCTGTGCGGCGATCGCGTCCGCGGCTGTCGGTGGTGCGGCGAAGTGACACGCCACCTCGTGCCCAGGTGAGATCTGCACGAGAGGCGGCTCGGTCGTCGCGCACACGTCGGCCGCCTTCCAGCAGCGGGTGCGGAACCGGCAGCCGCTGGGCGGATTGATCGGGCTCGGCACGTCGCCGACCAGCCGGATGCGGTTACGCCGTTCCCCCGTCGCCGCCTGCGACACGTCCGGCACGGCGGACAGCAGCGCCTGCGTGTAGGGATGGTGTGGGGACGTGTAGAGCGTCTCCCGGGGACCCTTCTCGACGATCTTGCCCAGGTACATGACGGCGATCTCGGGGCAGAAGTGCCGGACGACAGCGAGGTCGTGGGCGATGAACAGGAACGCGATGTTGTACTCGTCGCGCAGATCCTCGAGCAGGTTCATCACCTGCGCCTGGATCGAGACATCCAGGGCCGACACCGGCTCGTCCGCCACGATCAGCTTCGGGCGCAGCGCGAGCGCGCGGGCGATGCCGATGCGCTGTCGCTGACCGCCGGAGAACTCGTTCGGGTAGCGGTTGTAGTGCTCGGGGTTGAGCCCGACGGTCTCGAGGAGCTCCTGGACGCGGGACAGCGTCTTGTTCGCCGGCACGATGTGGTGGATCCGCAACGGGGTCCCGATGATGGCGCCGACGGTGTGCCGTGGGTTCAGCGAGGAGTAGGGGTCCTGGAAGATGATCTGGACGTCGCGCCGGAACGGCAGGAGATCTCTCTCCTTGATGCTGGCGATGTCGGTGCCGTCGATCTCGATGGAGCCGCTGGTCGGAACGTCGAGACGGGTCACGAGGCGTCCGGTGGTCGACTTCCCACAGCCCGACTCACCGACCAGGCCGAGCGCCTGACCCTTGTCGACGCCGAACGACACGCCGTCGACGGCCTGGACCTGACCGACGGTGCGGCGGACGAGACCGCTGGAGCGGACCGGGAAGTACCGGACCAGGTTGCGGACCTCGAGCAGCCGCTCGCCCGACGGTGCGGCCGTGGCCACGGCCGCGTGCGCGCCGGCCGGGCTGACGACGCTGTTGGTGTCCTGGCTCACGGGGTCTTCTCCTCGAAGTCGATGGCGCTGGTCGCGGCGCGCGCCTCGAGCCGGAAGAGCTCCTGCGGGTTGTCGAGGTGGCAACGGCTGAGGTTGTCCGGGCGCCCGCGCGGAGACTCCAGCTCGGGCAACTCGGTGAAGCAGCGGTTACCGGGGACGTGTTCGCGGTAAGGGCAGCGCGGGTGGAACGAGCATCCGCTCGGGAGGTCGACCAGGCTCGGCGGGTTGCCCTTGATGGGCTCGAGCCGGACGTTCGGGTCGAGTTCGAGGTCGGGCGCACTCGAGAGCAGGCCCCACGTGTAGGGGTGGTCGGGTGCCTGGAGCACGTCGCGGGTGGCACCGAACTCGACGCATCGTCCCGCGTACATGACCAGCACGTCGTGCGCCATCTCGGCCACCACACCGAGGTCGTGGGTGATCAGGATGATGGCCGATCCGAACTCCTGCTGCAGGCCCTGGAGGAGGTCGAGGATCTGGGCCTGCACGGTCACGTCGAGGGCAGTGGTGGGCTCGTCGGCGATCAGCAGCTTGGGGTCGTTGACCAAGCCCATCGCGATCATCGCGCGCTGACGCATCCCGCCGGAGAACTGATGCGGGAAGTCGTCGTAACGGCCGCGCGGATTCGGGATCCCGACCAGTCCGAGCAGGTCGAGGGCCCGCGCCTTGGCGACCTTCTTGCCGGTGTCGTGGTGGGCCGAATAGGCCTCCGCGATCTGGTCACCGATGCGGAAGAACGGGTGCAGGCTCGACAGCGGGTCCTGGAAGATCATCGCCGCGGCGTTGCCGCGGACACGGCGGAACTCGTTCTCGCTGGCGCCGACGAGTTCCTTGCCGTCGAGCCGGATGCTGCCGGAGATCCGCGCGGTCTTGCGGTCGTGCAGTCCCATGATCGCCATGCTCGACACGCTCTTGCCCGACCCGGACTCCCCCACGATCCCCAGCGTCCGGCCGAGCTGGACCTCATAGCTGAGGCCGTTGACGGCGTGCACCACACCATCGGGGGTCGGGAACGCGACGGTGAGGTTCTCGACGACGAGGTGGGCATCGTCGCTCCCGGTCATCCTGGCGGCCGGAGAGCCAGCGGTGGTCGTGGTCATCTCAGCCTCCGAGTCGGACGCGCGGGTCGAGCACGCTGTAGACGATGTCGACGATCAGGTTGAACGCCACCAAGAGCATGGCGGTGAAGATCACCACGCCCATGATGACGGGCAGGTCGCCGGCGTTGAAAGCCTGCAGACCCATCACCCCGAGACCCTGAACGCTGAAGATCTGCTCGGTGAAGATGGTGCCCGTCAGGTAGGACGCCAGGTCGAGACCGAGGATGGTGACCACCGACGTGAGCGCTGCGCGAAGCGCGTGCTTCATGTAGATGCTGCGCGTCGACAGACCCTTCGCCTTGGCCGTCCGGACGTAGTCCTCGGACAGGCTCTCGACCATCGCGGTGCGGGTGTAACGCGCATAGGCGGTGGCGTTCACGACACCGAGAACGACCCACGGGAATATCAGGCCCTTGAACCAGGCCACCGGATCCTGGGTGAGTGGCGTGTATCCGGATCTGGGGAATATGGGGAACTTGAGGGTGAACGTCAACCAGGCCAACAGGGCTACCAGGTAATACGGGAAGGCGTTGATCACCAGCGTCGAACCCATCAACCCGCGGTCGACCATCGTGCCCCGTCTGGCGGCGGCGAGGATGCCCAGTCCGACTCCGAGGGTGAAGAAGATGACGGCGGCGCCGACGGCGACCGACACGGTCACCGGCAGCCGCTGCAGCATCATCGTGGTGACCGGCTGATCGGAGAGGAACGACCAACCGAGGCATGGCGCCGCGCAGTGTTTGACGATGCCGCCGGTCTGGATCTCGCGACCGACGAAGATGCCCTTGTAGTAGTCGACCATCTGCTGCGGGATCGGTGCGTCGAGGTTCAGGCTCGACCGGATCGCATCGAGCCGGTCGGGCGCGCAGTTACGTGTCCCGCAGATGGCGAACGCGGGGTCGGTCGGGCCGACGAAGAAGAGGAGGAAGGAGACCACCGAGACCGCCGCGATCACGGTGATTCCGGCGATCGCACGCCGAACGATGTATCCGAACACCGGCGTCACTCCTGTCAGACGGGCATGGGCAAAGCGGGGCGGGTGGACGCCGGCAGACCGGCACCCACCCGCCGCTTAGTACGACTTACGCCTTACGACCAACGGATGTGCTCAGCACCTACTGCTTGATGAAGAGCTTGGTGAAGTCCGGGCCGCCCGCGAAGCTGTCCATCACGGTGCCACCGACCTTCGAGCCCGACAGGTAGGCGATCTTCGTGTAGTCGACGGGGATGACCGGGAGATCCTTGGTCATGATCGTCTTGTCCAGCTTGGCCCACTCGACCGGCTGCTGCGACGAGGGGAGCGCGGAGATGCGGTCCATCTCGGTGTCGACGGCCGAGTCGTTCAGGAACGACTGGTTCGGGACACCTGTCGGCGAGGCGGCGATCAGCCGGCCGTCGAAGATGGCCGGGAACACCGTGCCACCGGAGGGCCAGTCGAGACACCAGCCGCCACCACGGATGTTCAGCGAGGCGTTCGGGTCGTTGATCTCGTCCCGGACCTTGTCCTTGGGCAGGGTCTGGATCGAGTACTTGAAGCCGGCCTTCTCGAAGGCCTCCTTCTTCACCGCCGCAACCTTCGCGGCCTGTGCGTCACCATCGGAGAGCAGGGTCTTGAGTTCGAAGCCGACCGCACCAGCCTCGGTGAGGAGCTTCTTCGCAGCGACCGGGTCGCCGTTGCCCTTGCCACCATTGGTGTTCGTCGAGACGTCGAAGTTCGCCCAGCCCGGCGTGACCTTCGGCAGGATCGTGGTGGCCGGCTCGTAGGTGAACGACGAGTCGCCGGCTGCCTTGTGCACGTTGTCGAACGGGTACGCCGCGTAGATGGCCTGGCGCACCTTGAGGTTGGTGATCTTGCGCAGGTCGAGGTACTGGAAGTCGGTACACGTACCGGCGCCAGTGAGCATGCGCTTCTGCGGTTCCTTGTTCAGGATCTGCGGCAGCGTCGAGGAGTCGACGTTGTCATACGTCGTCGACATCTGGTCCGGGCCCTTGTCCGCGATCAGGCGGTTCTGCACCTGCAGTGAGTCGAGGCCGAACTGGAAGTCGTACGTATCGACGAACTGGTGCCGGCCCGGGTCGGACGCAGCGTCCCAGTTCGAGTTCTTGACCAGCGTCAATTCCTTGCCCGGCGTGTACTTCCCGAACTTGTACGGGCCGCTCGCGAGCGGGTGCAGGCCGTAGTTGGACTTGGTGTCCTTGGCCTGCGGGATCGGCGAGAAGACCGGGAACGTCATGTAGTAAGGAAGATCGGCGAAGGGCTTCGACATCTTGACGACGAGCGTGTTGTCATCGGGAGTCGAAACACCTGTGTACGGGGTCTTGTCGGCGTACGGACCCTTGTACTTGTCGCCGTCCTTGAAGTACGTGATCTGATAGGTCGGGCCGCCGGGCAGCTCGGTCTGGGCGAACGAGCGCTCGATCGAGTAGGCGAAGTCCTGCGCCTTGATGACCGTGCCGTCCTCGTACTTCATGTTGGGCTTGACGTGGAACGTCCACTCGGTGAAGTCGGCGTTGTGCTGACCGAGGTCGGTGCCGAGGTCGGGGGTCAGGTGGTATTTGCCATCAGACTGCAACGACATCTCGACCATGGTCCGGGTGACGGTCCGCAGCACGGCCAGGGCGTCGATGTAGTACGCCTGCGTGGGGTCGAACTTGGTGGGAACGACAGACGTCAAGACGTCGACGGTGCCGCCTTGCTGCGAACCGGCCACTGCGGGTGCAGGTCCGGTTGCCGTTGGGTCCTCGACGACCTGGAAGGTCTCAGGGCTCTGTCCTGCTGAACTTGCTGTTGCACTGGCGCTGTTGGTTCCGGACGCAGTCTGGGACGGTGACTTGCCGCCACAGGCTGCTGCGCCGAGCGCCAGCACCACGACTGCCGCCGCGAGGCCTTTCTTGCGCATGAATCGTTCTCCTACCCTGGATGGAATTGACGCCGGTGTTTTCACTGGCGCGTGAAGGCTGACGATGGGGTTTGTCATCGCCGCGTCTTGGGGTCGAACGCGTCCCGGATGGCATCTCCGAGAAGGTTCAGTGAGAGCACCAGGAACAGGATTCCCAGTGCCGGGTACCAGAAATAAATGGGGAAGTTCTGGTAATAGGGGGTAGCCGCGGAGATGGTGCGGCCCCACGACGCCGTGGGTTCGACCAGTCCGATGCCGAGGAACGACAAGCCGGCTTCGCTGGCGACGTAGCCGGGCAGCGAGAGCGACATGAACACGATGATCTGGCCGGTTACGTTGGGCAGCAGCTCGCGCATGATGATGCGGCCCGGCGGCACCCCGATGGCCCGCGCAGCCAGCACGAACTCGCGCTCGCGCAGGCTCAGTACCTGCGCCCGGATCAGCCGGGCGAGGCCGGTCCAGCCGAACACCCCGAAGATGCCGACCAGCGTCCACAGCCGCACCCGTGAGAGCGTCACCGAGTCGGCGGCGAAGTGCGAGGCGACGATCGGGCTGATGGCGATCACGAGGAGCAGGACCGGCAGCGACAGGAAGAAGTCGATCGTCCAGGAGATGACGCGGTCAATCGTGCCGCCGAGGAATCCTGCGGTGATGCCGAGCAGCGTGCCGATGACGGTCGAGAGGATCGTGGCGCTGAACGCGATCAGCAACGACGGCCGGGCACCGTAGAGCCACCGGGCCAGCAGGTCGCGGCCGATGCCGGGCTCGATGCCGAACGGGTGCGCGCGGTTCTGCAGGATCGTCGGGAACCCGTACTGGTCGATCAGGTCGAAGTTGGTCGTGTTCGGGTCGACCCCGGCGATCCTGCAGATCAGCGGAGCGAACACGGCGATCAGGATGAAGAACACGACGATTGCTGCACAGATCATCGCGATGGGATCCCGCTTGAGGCGGTCCCAGGCGATCTGCGCGGGCGACTTGCTCTTGATCGAGGAGATCGGCTCGGCGCCGACCGCGGTCGTGGGTTCGGCTTCGGCCTGCTCGATCAACTGGGGGTCAGCCATACGGCGTGGGTGCCTTTCCCTGACCGGTTCGTCTCGATCGACACTGGATCTGAGCTGTGGTCGAGCTCTGAGTTGTACGCAGTCGACCGCAGTGATCGCCGTCGTGCCCCTGGCGCGCCTCGTTGCGTTTGCCGACCATAGTTGACGGCTGATCCCGTTCCGGGCAAGAACAGGTCACGATTCGCTCACGCTTGAGCGTAGGACTTGCTGTGTAACACCTTGGTTTCGCCAAGAGCTCCACCAGAAGTCGACAATTGCCAGATTTCTGGTGCAGTAACGGCTACTCACTCTCTGCGCCCATTGGCCTCTTCGGCGACGTTCGGCGCACCGGCCGTAGCGGCTGCGGCGACCTTCGGCTTCGCGTCCACGCCCGCTTCGCGGCGCTGCTGGAGGGTGATAGGCGCCGGCGCGCCGGTCAGCGGGTCGAGGCCGCCACCGGACTTCGGGAACGCGATCACGTCACGGATCGACGGCGTGCCGGCCAACAGGGCGACGATGCGGTCCCAGCCGAGTGCGATGCCGCCGTGGGGTGGGGCACCGAACGCGAACGCGTCGAGGAGGAAGCCGAACTTCTCCTGCGCCTGCTCCGGCGTCAGTCCCATCACCGCGAAGACCCGCTCCTGCACGTCGCGACGGTGGATACGGATCGAGCCCCCGCCGATCTCGTTGCCGTTGCAGACGATGTCGTAGGCGTAGGCGAGCGCGCCGCGCGGGTCGACGTCGAAGGTGTCCATGCTCTCGGGTCGGGGCGAGGTGAACGCATGGTGGACGGCGGTCCACGCGCCTGAGCCGACGGCTACGTCACCACTCGCGATGGTCTCGGCGGTCGGCTCGAACAGCGGCGCGTCGACGACCCAGACGAACGACCAGGCGCTGTGGTCGATGAGGCCCTTGCGTTCAGCAATCTCGACCCGCACCGCGCCGAGCAGTGCCCGGGCGGACTTGATCGCGCCGGCCGCGAAGAAGATGCAGTCACCAGGTGCTGCTTCGACGTGCGCGGCCAGCCCGGCCCGCTCGGATTCGGACAGGTTCTTGGCCACCGGACCGGTCAGCTCACCGTCATCGCCGACGAGGACATACGCCAACCCGCGTGCGCCGCGCTGCTTGGCGAACTCCTGCCATGCGTCGAGGGTGCGACGGGGCTGGTCGGCTCCGCCGGGCATCACCACCGCACCGACGTAGGGCGCCTGGAAGACCCGGAACCCGGTGTCGGCGAAGAAGGCGGTGCAGTCGGTCAGCTCGATGTCGCAGCGCAGGTCGGGCTTGTCGCTCCCGTAGCGGGCCATCGAGTCGGCGTAGGTGATCCGCGGGATCGGGGTGACGATCTCGTACCCGACCAGCGTCCACAGCGAGGCGAGCACGCGCTCGGCCAGCGCGATCACGTCGTCCTGGTCGACGAAGCTGGCCTCGATGTCGAGCTGGGTGAACTCGGGCTGCCGATCGGCGCGGAAGTCCTCGTCGCGGTAGCAGCGGGCGATCTGGAAGTACTTCTCCATACCCGCGACCATCAGCAGTTGCTTGAACAGCTGCGGACTCTGCGGCAGTGCGTACCAGCTGCCCGGCGACAACCGGGCGGGGACGACGAAGTCACGGGCACCTTCGGGCGTGGACCGAGTCAGCGTCGGGGTCTCGATCTCGAGGAAGCCCTCGTCGTGCAGTACGGTGCGCGCGGCCCGGTTGACCTCGCTACGCAGCCGGAGGGCTGCGTTCGGGGTGGCCGGACCTGTACGGCGGAGGTCGAGGTAGCGATAGCGCAGCCGCGCTTCCTCGCCGACGTCGACACGTTCGTCGATCTGGAACGGCAGTGGCGCCGCCGCGTTGAGCACCTCGAGCTTCTCGGCGAGAACTTCCACGTCACCGGTCGGCAGCTCCGGGTTGGTGTTGCCGTCCGGACGGATCCGCACCGAGCCGGTGATCAGCACACAGAACTCGTTGCGCAGATCGTGCGCGCCGCCGTGCTCGAGAACCTCGTCCCGGACTACCACCTGGACGATGCCGCTGGCGTCCCGCAGGTCGATGAAGGCGACTCCACCGTGGTCGCGGCGGCGTGCCACCCAGCCGGCGAGCGAGACGGTCGCGCCGTCGTCGCTGGAGCGGAGAGAGCCGGCCTGGTGGCTGCGCAACACGAGATGATCCTCCTGGGGTTGAAAGTGCCCGCAGATTCTACGGGCGTGGACTCCGCGGGTCCGAATCGGCGGAGCAGACGGGCTACGGGTGTGTGGTGACCGCCGGACGCAGGTCCGCGGCCGGCGGCGACCACGAGTCCGGGTCGGCGGTCACCTGGTCACCGCTGCGGATGTCTCGGACCTGGTGCGGCGGGGAGTCGTCGGGCGCCCGACCGTCCGATTGCGCAGCGGCAGTGCCTGTCCCAGACGGCGGGAACCAGACGAACGGGATGCTGCGTCGCTGGGCGAAGCGGATCTGCTTGCCGTACCTGCTCGCCGCCGGCGCAACCTCCGTCGCGATGCCACGGGACCGCAGCGATCGCGCGATCGTCTCGCTGACGGCGCGGGTGTCGTCGCTGACCACCGCGACCAGGACTGCGGACGGCACACTGCGGGTCGCCGCGAGCAAGCCGCGCGAGAGCAACGGCACCAGGATGCGGGAGACGCCGAGGGATATCCCGACCCCCGGATAGACGTTGCGGCCGTCGTCGGCGAGCGCGTCGTACCGGCCACCCGAGCAGATCGACCCCAAGTGCTCGAACCCGGTCATCTGGGTCTCGAAGACCGTGCCGGTGTAGTAGTCGAGCCCACGGGCGATCCGGAGATCGGCCGTCACGCTGACGTGCGGGGCGTCGAGGTGGGCAAGTGCGGTCATGACGGCGGCGAGCTCAGTCAGCCCGGTGTCGAGGAGGTCGTGCTCGACGCCGAGCGCCCGCACCTGCGCGACGAAACCGGCATCGGCCGTGCTGATCGCAGCGAGCTCCAGGCAGGTGGCTGCCTGGCCCGCGTCGAGACCTGCGTCGGACTGCAGCATCGTCGAGACGACGGGCGCCGAGACCTTGTCGAGTTTGTCGACGACCCGCATCACCGCGTGCGGGTCGACGGCGCCGAGACCGAGGTAGAAGCCCTCGAGGAGCTTGCGGTTGTTGACCTGCAGTCGCATCGGCGGGACCCCGAGCTCCTGCAGTCGGGACAAGGCGGTCACCATCACGGTGGCGACCTCCACGTCGTGATGGAAGGGGAGTTCGCCCGCGCCGACGATGTCGATGTCGGCCTGGGTGAACTCCCGGAACCGGCCCTCCTGCGGTCGTTCACCGCGCCAGGCCTTCTGGATCTGATAGCGGCGGAACGGGAAGTCGAGCTTGCCGGAGTTCTCCAGCACGTATCGGGCGAACGGCACGGTCAGGTCGTAGTGGAGTCCGAGGGTGTCGGCGGAGACGTCGTCGGCCGCGCTGCCAGGCTCGGCGTGCAGCCGCCGGACGACGTAGACCTCCTTGTCGATCTCGCCCTTACGCAGGAGTTCGCTCATCGGCTCGGCGGCGCGGGTCTCGATGCCGGCGAAGCCGTGCAGCTCGAAGACACCCCTGAGCCGGTCGATCACCTCCTGCTCGACGATGCGCTGGGACGGCAGGAACTCCGGGAACCCCGACAGCGGGGTCGGCTTGCTCATGCCCGGCTCCCGTCGGCGAGGTCGGGACGCTCGAGCAGGAAGCTCTGACGGAGGTAGGGGTTGGTGGCGCGTTCGACGGCGATCGTCGTATTCGGTCCGTGTCCGGGCAGCACGAGCGTCTCGTCGGGCAGCGGGAGCACCTTGGTGGTCAGGCTGTGACGCATTTGACCGGCGTCGGCACCGGGCAGGTCGGTCCGGCCGATCGAGCCGGCGAACAGGGTGTCGCCACTGAAGACCATCCCTTGCCCGGCGGCCGGGTCGTCGATGCGGAACATCACCGATCCGAGGCTGTGCCCGGGAGTGTGATCGACCTCGAACCGAAGTCCGGCGATGTCGACGTCCACGCCGTCGGCGAGCTCACGGACGTCGTCGGGCTCGGCGAATTCGGCACCCATCTCGGCGAGCATCTCCGAAGTGCCCGGCGAGAGCCACGCACCCGGGTCGGCGAGCTGTGGGCGGTCGCCCGGATGGATCCAGCAGGCGGTGTCGTAGCTGCCCGACAGCGGCAGGATCGACCAGGTGTGGTCGAGGTGGCCGTGGGTGAGCATGATCGCGACCGGCCGGAGCCCGTGCTCCGCCACGACCCCGGCCACGGCGTCGACCACGTCGTAGCCCGGGTCGATGATCACGGCATGCTCACCGGCGCCCGCGGCGACGATGTGGCAGTTGGTTCCCCACAGCTGCGCGGGGAAGCTGCGAACGAGCATGTGGGGTCCTTGCTGTGGCTCGGGTGCACGGGCGAGGGTCCACACTAGTCAACGGCTGTCGCGCCGGAACTGGCGGCATCTGCGTGTGCAGGCGAGGGGTCGCGTCCGGCTGCCGACATTAGACTCCCCTGCCATGGCAAAGAGCTCTGCGCGACGACGACAGATCGCACGCGCCAAGTGGGAGCGTCAGCAGGAGCGACGCATCGCACACGAGACGGCGGTCCGGTCGCGTGAACGACTGGCGATCGGGTTCGTCGTGGTCGCCGTCGTCGGTGTCGTGGCCGGGTTCGGGCTCCGTCAGCTGGTCGGGCCGAACACGGTCGCCGGCTCGTCGACCCCGGCTACCGCCGTGACGTCCTCCCCCAGCGTGACTCCCACTCCTACACCTAGTCCGACGGCGACGAAATGACCAGCGATCAGCAGACCTCGGACGGGGTCCACGTTGACCCCGGACCCGAGACGAACCCCGACACCGCACCGGCCGACGTGGTCGAAATTCCCGCCGACGACGCGGTGACCGCCCCCGAGCCGCCGCGCCTGGCACCCGGCGCGCCACCCGCACGGCCGGTTCCCGGCCCTCCCCCGCCACGCCCGGCGCCGCCGGCTCCCGTCGCCGCCGCACCGGCTCCGCCGCCGCGCGCACTCGGCAACCCCGGCGATTGGGGTCGCGTCGACGAGAGCGGCACGGTTTTCCTCCGCACCGAGGACGGCGAACGCGAGATCGGCACCTGGCAGGCCGGCGACGAGGACGGTGCGCTGCAGTTCTTCGGTCATCGCTTCGACGGCATCGCAGCGGAGCTCGACCTTCTTGAGTCCCGGCTGACCACCGGCAAGATCAACCCCGACGAGGCACGATCGGTCCTGCGCAAGCACCGTGCCGACTGGCTGAGCGCACCCGCGCTCGGCGATTTCGACGGGTTGAAGGCCCGGATCGGCTCGCTCGACGACATCATCGACGTCCAGCGCGCCGAGCGTGCCGAGGTCCGGGCGCAGGTGCAGGAAGTCGCGCGGGCGACGAAGGAGCGTCTCGTGGCCGAGGCTGAGGCACTCGGCCTCGGGTCGGACTGGCGGGGTGGAGTGACCCGCTTTCGGCAGCTGCTCGACGACTGGAAGGCGCAAGCCCGACTCGACCGTCACGCCGACGACGAACTCTGGCACCGCTTCAGCACCGCCCGCACGACCTATACGCGCCGGCGTAAGGCGCACTTCTCCGAGCTGTCGGCGAAGCGCGAGGGCGCCCGCGAGATCAAGGAGCGGCTGGCCAGCCGGGCCGAAGCGCTCGCCACGTCGACCGACTGGGGCACGACGTCGTCCGAACTCCGCACCCTGATGGACGATTGGCGGACGGCCGGCGGCGCTCAGAAGGACGTCGACGACGAGCTGTGGGCACGTTTCCGGGCCGCGTCGGATGCCTTCTTTGAGGCCCGCACGGCTCATTTCGCCGTGCAGGATGCTGAGTTCGCGGACAACCTCGCGGCAAAGGAACTGCTGCTGGTCGAGGCCGAGAAGCTCGTCCCGGTACGCGAGCCCGGTCCGGCCAAGGCCGCGCTGCGTTCCATCAACGAGCGTTGGAGTGCCATCGGCAAGGTCCCGCGGGACTCGATGAAATCCGTCGAGGCACGGCTGCAGACCGTCGAACGTGCCGTGGAGGAATCCGAGCAGCAACGCTGGGCCCGGACAGATCCCGAGTTGAAGGCGCGCGCGGAGTCGACGGTGGCGATGCTGCGGGACTCCGTGGCCAAGTTGACCGCCGAGCACGCCAAGGCGACCGCGAACGGTGACACCCGGGCCGCTACCACCGCCGCGGAGGCACTCGTCGCCCGCAAATCGTGGCTGACCGAAGCCGAGCGGGCGCTGGCCGACTTCAGCAACTGAGGCGCGGCGTTGCGGATCGCTTGGACGCGCGACCCCGCAGCGTTCTGGTAACCCTGCGACTGTCGTCGTCGTATAGCGGCCCTCGGGGTCACGACGACAGTCACGGGATTTCCAGCTGGGCGCCGGCCTACTCAGCGGAGCAGCACCGGGGAGGTCGCCCGGCCGAGGCGTCAGCTCGTGATGCGGTAGACGTCGAAGACGCCCGGCACGTTGCGGACGGCGGCGAGGGCGTGTTCGAGGTGGGTCAGATCGGCCATCTCGAAGCTGAAGCGGCTCTTCGCGACGCGGTCCCGCGTGGTCGTCAGCGACGCCCCCAGAATGTTCACGTGCTGGTCGGAGAGCACCTTCGTCAGGTCGGAGAGCAGCCGCGCACGATCGAGTGCCTCGACCTGGATGGCCACCAGGAACACGCTGTCCGACGTGGGCGTCCACTCCACCTCGACCAGGCGGTCGCCGATCTCCGCGAGCTGGACGGCGTTGCTGCAGTCGCGGCGATGCACCGACACCCCGGCGCCGTGGGTGACGAAACCGAGGATCTCGTCGCCCGGTACGGGTGTGCAGCATCGCGCGAGCTTGACCCAGATGTCGCTGGCGCCTTTGACGCTGACACCGGAGTCACCGTTGTTGCGGGCACGACGCGGCCGCGGATGACGCTCTTCGGCGGTGTCGTCGTCGACGTAGGCGGTCCCGGCCTGGCCGTAGTCACTCGAGAGCGCGCGTACGACCGCGTCGGCGGTGAGGTTGTTCTCGCCCACCGCGGCGTAGAGCGCAGACACGTCGGCGTAGTGCAGGTCGTGGGCGACGAGCGTCATCGAGTCACGCGTCATCAGCCGTTGCAGTGGCATCCCCGACTTGCGGATCAACGCCGCAATGGCGTCCTTGCCCTTCTCGATGTTCTCCTCACGACGTTCCTTCGTGAACCAGGCACGGATCTTCGAGCGGGCGCGCGGTGACCGGACGAAGCCCAGCCAGTCCCGGCTCGGCGCCGCACCCTCGGCCTTGTTCGTGAAGATCTCGACGACGTCACCGTTGCTCAGCGGGCTCTCGAGGGCGACCAACCGGCCGTTGACGCGCGCTCCCACGGTTCGGTGGCCGACCTCGGTGTGGATGCGGTAGGCGAAGTCGACCGGCGTCGACTCCGCCGGCAGGACCACGACCTGCCCCTTCGGGGTGAAGACGTAGACCTCGAGGGCATTGATCTCGAACCGCAGGGATTCGAGAAACTCTGCGGGGTCCGACGTCTCGGCCTGCCAGTCGGCGAGCTGGCGGACCCAGCCCATCTCGTCAGCTTCGCCACTCCGCTTCGAGAGTGCGTTCTTGCCGATCTCTTTGTACTTCCAGTGGGCGGCCACGCCGTACTCGGCCCGCCGGTGCATGTCGAAGGATCGGATCTGCAGCTCCACCGGCTTACCACCGGGTCCGATCACCGTCGTGTGCAACGACTGGTACATGTTGAACTTGGGCATCGCGATGTAGTCCTTGAACCGGCCGGGAATCGGGTTCCAGCGCGAATGCACCTCCCCCAGCGCCGCGTAGCAGTCGCGCAGCGAGTCGGTCAGCACCCGGACGCCGACGAGGTCGTAGATCTCGTCGAACTCACGTTCCCGGTTCACCATCTTCTGGTAGATGGAGTAGTAGTGCTTGGGCCGGCCGGTCACCGACGCGCGGATCTTCGCCTTGGCCAGGTCGGCCAACACCGCGTCGATGACCGCGGTCAGGTATTCGTCGCGGGCCGGGGCGCGTTCGGCCACGAGCCGGACGATCTCGTCGTAGATCTTGGGGTGCAGCGTCGCGAACGCGAGGTCCTCGAGTTCCCACTTGACGGTGTTCATGCCGAGCCGGTGTGCCAGCGGGGCGAAGATGTCGAGGGTCTCGGTCGCCTTGCGGCGTTGAGTCGCTGGCTTGAGGTAACGCAGGGTGCGCATGTTGTGCAGACGGTCGGCCAGCTTGATGACCAGGACGCGGATGTCGCGGCTCATCGCGACGACCATCTTGCGGATCGTCTCGGACTGGGCGGTGTCGCCGTAGGTCACCTTGTCGAGCTTCGTGACGCCGTCGACGAGGTTGGCGATCTCGCTGCCGAAGTCCGCGGTCAACTGCTGCAGTGTGTAGGACGTGTCTTCGACGGTGTCGTGCAGGAGGGCGGCGCACAGGGTCGACGGGGTCATACCGAGCTCGGCGAGAATCGTCGCGACCGCGAGCGGGTGGGTGATGTACTGGTCGCCGCTCTTGCGGTTCTGCCCGGCGTGGTGGAGTTCGGCGGTCCGGTAGGCCCGCTCGATCACCGACAGGTCGGCCTTCGGGTGGGTGGTACGCACGACGGCGAACAACGGCTCGAGGACGGGGTTCGCGGTCGGGGCCCGGCCGAGGCGGGCCAGCCGGGCGCGGACCCGGGACGACTCCGGGGCGGCCGGTGGTGGGGGTGCTTGCTTGGTCGGCATCGCCTGCCTGCGTGGCCCTGCGGACGCGAGGTCGTCGGCTGGTGCTGGCGCGGGTGCGGGGGTGTCTGCGGGACCGTCGTCCGGAGCTACCTGGCCAGCGGCCGGTGCCCGCGTGGGAACCACGACGCCGGCTCGGGACATGTTGTGGCTCTCGGGCGTGGACGGCTGATCGTCCGCGATGTCCGTCGTGGTCACGTCCGAGTGCGCGCGTAGGGCGACGGCTGTCTCGCGTTCGTTCGACACGCGGCGTGCTCCTTCGCCCTCAGCTGATCCGCAGAGGGCCAGTGTACGGCTGGCGTCGTCGCAGCGGACGGGACGAGGCGACCTGTTGCTATCGACAGCGGGCGGAACCCCGCCGATCAGGCCTGGAAGAGCGCGCGCACCGGTACGTCGGCGAGGCGCGCACGGCCGCCGAGGGCGGTCAACTCCATCAGCATGCTGACACCAACCACGTCGGCGCCGCCGTCGCGGAGCAGCTGGATCGTGGCCGCGACGGTCCCGCCGGTGGCGAGGACGTCGTCGACGACGAGCACCCGCGCACCGGGGACTATCGCGTTCTCGGAGATCTCGAGTACGGCCTGGCCGTACTCGAGCTCGTAGGCCACCGCGCGGGTCGCGCCCGGGAGCTTGCCGGCCTTGCGCACCGGGACGAACCCGGCGTTAAGTTCGAGTGCGATCGGCGCGGCCAGGATGAATCCACGGGCCTCGACGCCGACGACGACGTCGATGTCGGTTGCCGTCCACGGTGAGGCCATCACCGAGAGCATCTGCGCGAATCCGGCCGGATCGGCGAGCAGCGGGGTGATGTCGCGGAAGAGGATCCCGGGCATCGGGTAGTCGGGGATGTCGGTGATCAGCGGGATGAGCCGGCTGACGTCGAACCCTTCGAACTCGGCTGCGGTCACGACGGCGTCGGTCACGATCAACGTCCTGTTCTGTCGTCATGGCGGGGTGGGCGGCGCTGGGACCGGGTGCGGTTGCGCTGTGGCTGTTGACGCGGACCGCTGGCGACGGGTCGCGACGGCTGGGCCTGTCCGGGCGCCCCGGCGACGGCCGCCGCGCCTGCGTTCGCACCGCCGCCGGCTGCGACGACGGCGGACGTGCCCGCCGTCGCGCGCCGGTTCGACACCCGCTTGGCGAGCGCCTTGACCGCAGGCTCGCGTTCCTTGAGCAGTGCCAGCAACGGCGTCGCGACGAAGATCGACGAGTACGTGCCCGACGCCATCCCGATGAACAACGCGAGTGCCAGATCCTGCAACGTCCCGACGCCGAGCAGCCAGGTCCCGACGAACAGGATCCCGCCGACCGGCAGCAGGGCGGCGACCGAGGTGTTGATGGAGCGGACAAGGGTCTGGTTGATCGCCAGGTTGGCCGCGTCGCTGTAGGTCATCCGAGCCCCGGACAGGACGCCCTTCGTGTTCTCCCGGACCTTGTCGAACACCACGACGGTGTCGTAGAGGGAGTAGCCGAGGATCGTCAGCAGGCCGATCACCGTTCCGGGGGTAACGGTGAAGCCGACCAATGCGTAGATGCCGATGGTGATGACCAGGTCGTGGAACAGCGCCACGATGCCGGCGATCGCCATCTTCCACTCGCGGAAGTAGAGCCAGATGACCAGGCTCACGAGTATGAGGAACACGATCAGGCTGATGATGGCCTTCTGGCTGATCTGCTTGCCCCAGGACGGTCCGATCGAGCTGTAGGCCACGTCGTTCTCGGCGGCACCGACGGTGCTCGCCACCTTCGTACGGACCGTGACGGTCTGGTCGGGGGTGAGGGTTCCGGTCTGGACGCGGATCTTGTCGTTGCCGATGGTGGTCACGATCGGCTGCGACGCGTTCGCGATGCCGGTGTCGACCACCGCGCTCCGGACGGCCTCGATCTTTGCGGGCGCCGAGGCGGCCGGTACCTGCATGTCGACGCCGCCGCGGAACTCGATGGAGAAGTTGATGCCCCGCGCGAGTACGCCACCGGCCGCGACCGCGATGATGACGGCCGAGATGAGGAACCAGCGGCGCCACTTACCGGTGAAGTCGAACGACAGGCCACCGGTGTAGAGGCGGTGGCCGATGGAACCGAGACGCGACATCGCTCAGCCCTCGACGATCGCTGGTGCGTCCGGGGACCCGGGAGTAGTTCGACCGGGGGCTCTCCGGTCGCGGCCGCGACCACCCCGGATCGGTGCGCGGGTGGCCCCGAGCCGCTCCGGATCGAGACCCGAGAACCGGTGGCCGTTGCCGAAGAACTCGGTGCGGGACAGCAGCGTCACCATCGGCTTGGTGAACAGCATGACGACCACGAGGTCGACCAGGGTGGTCAGGCCGAGGGTGTAGGCGAAGCCCCGGACGCTACCGATCGAGAGGGCGTAGAGCACGACGGCGGCGAGCAGGCTGATCGAGTCCGACGCCAGGATCGTGCGGCGGGCACGGAGCCAGCCGCTCTCGACCGAGGTACGCAGCGAGCGACCGTCGCGGACCTCGTCCCGGAGGCGCTCGAAGTAGACGATGAAGGAGTCGGCGGTGATGCCGATCGAGACGATCAACCCGGCGATCCCGGCCAGTGTCAGGGTCAGCCCCTGCGCCTTGCCGAGCAGACACACCGCCGCATACGTGATGGCCGCCGCGACGCCGAGCGAGGCGACGACGACCACGCCGAGGCCCCGGTAGTAGAAGAAGCAGTAGACGATCACCAGCAGCAGCCCGATGGCGCCCGCGAGGAGGCTGCCGCGGAGCTGGTCGGCACCGAGCAGGGGCGAGACGGAGTCGACGGAGCTGACCTCGAACCGGAGTGGGAGTGCGCCGTACTTGAGCACGTTCGCGAGGTCGAGTGCGGTCTGCTGGGTGAAGTTGCCGGTGATGCTGGCCTGGCCGCCGGGGATGGCGCCGTTGACGACGGGGTCGGAGATCACCCGGCCGTCGAGGACGATCGCGAACTGCGACAGCGGCTGGGTGAGGGTATAGAGGATCTGGGTGGCGTCGCCGAACTTCCTCACGCCGGCACCCTTGAGGTTGAGTTGCACACCCCAGGTGGCCTGGTTCTGCGGGATACCCGCGGACGCGCCGCCGACCTCGGTACCGAGCACGATGGCCGGCCCCAACAGGTACTTCGCGGCACCATCGCGGCCGCACGACAGCAGGTTGGTGGACGGGTCGTCCTTCGACGGGTCGTACTTGTCGCAGGTGAACGCGGCCAGACCCGCCAGTTCGGCATTCGCGGGGGTGGTGGTCTGGATCAGCTTGGTGATGTCAGTCGCCGTCGACGTCGACGCACTCGGCGAGGCCGAGCTGCCCGGCGATGCAGCGACCGACGCGGACGCCTTCGGCGTCGCGGTCGCGGTCGCGGTGCTGCTGGGAGCGGCGTAGTCGGGATACCGGTCGTTGCTGCCCTTGGCGGTCGCGCTCGCGGTGGCTGTGGGCGTCGCCGTGGGCTTGGTGGTTGCTTCGTTCGTCGCCTTGGCGGTGGAGGTCGGCGTCGGGCTGGTGATGACCGGCGGTGTCACCTGGGCGATAGCCAGCACCTGCCGGAACCGCAGCTCGGCCGTCTGGCCGACCAGTTTGACGATCTGGTCGGCGTTCACACCCGGCACCGCGATGACGATGTTGTCGCTGCCCTGCGTGGTGATCTCGGGTTCGGTGACGCCGCTACCGGAGACGCGGGACAAGATGATCTGCGTCGCCTGGTCGAGCTTGTCCTTCGTCACCCCGCCCTGGCCTGCCGTGGGCTTCGCGGTCAGTGTGATCGAGGTGCCGCCGCGGAGGTCGAGCCCGAGCCGCGGGCTGAGCGTCGAGGTGGCGAACATCACCACGTAGAGCACGACGACGATCAACCCGAGTGCCGCGAGGGCACGCCAGGGTCTGGACTTCGAAGGGGGCACGTCTAGGGTCTCCGTGGTGTTCGAGGGCGGCTGCCGTCCGCGCCGTCACGGCAGCGGTCGCGCAAGGTCAGTCGCGGCGATTGGTGCCTTTTTCGGTGATCGCCGAGTTCGTCGTCGACCCGTTCGGGTCGGTCGTCGGCGGGGCGACCCGGTTCGGTGTCGACGTGTCGGTGACACCGTCCGCACTGAGAAGGGCGTGACCGTCGGGTGGGTCGATCTCGTCGACGTCGGCCGCATCGGGCTCGGGGAGCGTACGCGCGATCGCGGTGGCGAGGACGCGAACGGTGAGGCCCGGGGCCAGCTCGATCTCGGCCTGGTCGCCGTCCTTCGACACCAGCGTTCCGATGAAGCCCGACGTCAGCAGAACCTTCGAGCCGGTGTCGATCGAGGCACGCTGCTCGAGCTGAGCGGCCCGGCGTTTGCGGTTCTGCATGAGTAGGAAGACCCAGAAGATGGCGAGGATGGCCAGCAGGATCCAGGTGATCGGAAGCCCTCCACCAGAGGTGGCGGCGAGCGTGGCAGCAGAAGTCACGGAGAAACAACCCTCTCGGGGATGAGTGGAGCGGACCTGGCGGAGTGTAGCCGTCCGGGGGCGGGCGGACGGTCAGCTCTGGTCGAACAGGCCGGGCGAGCCGCCCATCGCACCGGGCGGCGGCACCAGTCCGAGGTGCCGCCACGAGGCGGGTGTGGCCACCCGTCCACGTGGCGTGCGGGCGAGCAGCCCGTTGCGGACGAGGAACGGTTCGGCCACCTCCTCGACCGTCTCGGTCTCCTCTCCGACCGCGACGGCGAGAGTGCTGAGGCCGACCGGGCCGCCGCCGAAGCTCTTGCACAACGCCATCAAGACGCCCCGGTCGAGACGGTCCAGGCCGATGTCGTCGACCTCGAAGAGCTCGAGTGCGGCGCGGGCCTGGGCGAGGCTGACGCCGTTGCCGCCACCACCGTGCACCTGGGCGTAGTCGCGTACCCGGCGCAAGAGCCGGTTGGCGATCCGTGGCGTCCCGCGGGACCGCCCGGAGATCTCGGTGGCCGCGTCGGCGTCGAGGCGGATGTCGAGCAGCCCGGCCGACCGGACGAGGATGCGGCGGATCTCGGCGGCGTCGTAGAACTCGAGGTGGCCGGTGAAGCCGAACCGGTCCCGCAGCGGACCCGGCAACAGCCCGGCGCGGGTGGTCGCACCGACGACGGTGAACGGCGGCAGTTCCAGCGGGATGGAGATCGCGCCCGGCCCCTTGCCGACGATGACGTCGACGCGGAAGTCCTCCATCGCCAGGTAGAGCATCTCCTCGGCCGGCCTGCTCATCCGGTGGATCTCGTCGAGGAACAACACGTCACCCTCGGCCAGCCCGGACAGGATCGCGGCCAGGTCGCCCTGGTGCTGGATGGCCGGGCCGGAGGTGATCCGCAGTGGTGCATTCATCTCGGCGGCGACGATCATCGCGAGCGTCGTCTTGCCGAGACCCGGCGGGCCGGACAGCAGGATGTGGTCGGCGGTCTTGCCGCGGTTGCGCGCCGCGGTGAGGACGAGGCCGAGTTGGGCGCTGACCCTGGGCTGGCCGCCGAACTCTGCGAGCGCGGTCGGGCGGAGGGTGGCCTCGATGCGGCGTTCGTCGGGATCGACCTGGGTAGACATCGGGCCGACCGGCCCGTCGCCCACCTCGTCGCGCGCTGCGCTCATCGGGTGGACTCTACGTTCGGGACAGCTGGCGCAGGGCGGCGCGGAGCAACGTGCCGATGTTGACGTCACCGTCGACGACCATCTTCTCGGCCTGCTCCTCGATGCCCCCGATCGCCCCGTCGGCGTCGCGTGCCGACCAGCCGAGACCGACCAGGCCGGTGTGCACCTGATGCTTCCAGTCGACCGGCGTGGGCGCCCACGGATCCTCCGGACCCGGGCTGCGCAGGGAGCTCAGCGGGGGGCCGAGTTTGTCGCCGAGCTCGAGCACCAGCCTGGCGGCGACCTTACGGCCGATCCCGGGGACCTTCATCAGCGCCGTCAGGTCCTCGGCGGCCACCGCGCGCCGCAACGCATCCGGTGGGTGCACGGCGAGCATCGCCTGGGCGAGTCTGGGGCCGATGCCGGTGACGGACTGCAGGATGACGAACGTGGTGCGCTCGTCGGCGTCGGCGAACCCGAACAGCGTGAGCGAGTCCTCGCGGACGACCAGCACGGTCGCCAGCGTCGCCGGCTCCCCCACCCGCAGCGACGCCAGCGTGCCGGGTGCGCACTGGACGTCGAGCCCGATGCCGCCGACGTCGACGATGGCCGACGTCGGTCCGAGGTGGGTGACGGGACCGCGGACGGAGGCGATCACGAGGCGGCCCGGCCGGTCTGGCGTGCGACGGCATCGGCGAGCCGGCGTTGGGCCGAACCTCGCCAGACCTGACAGATGGCCAGCGCGAGCGCATCCGCGGCATCGGCCGGGGTGGGTCGGACGTCGAGTCGCAGGATCTTGGTGACCATCGTGGTGATCTGCACCTTGTCGGCCTGGCCGCTGCCGGTGACGGCGGCCTTGACCTCGCTCGGGGTGTGCAGCGCCACCGGCAGTCCGTGCCGGGCGGCGACGACGAGTGCGACCCCGGACGCCTGCGCGGTCTGCATCACCGTGCGGACGTTGCTCTGGCTGAAGACGCGTTCGACGGCGACGACATCGGGCCGGTAGGCGGTGATCCACGCGTCGAGCGCCCGGTCGATGCCGAGCAGCCGACGTTCGATCGGTTCGGCGGGTCCGCTGCGGATGACGTCGACGTAGACCATCTGCAACTGGCGGCCGGGTTGACCCTCGACGATGCCGACACCGCATCGGGTCAGCCCCGGGTCGACTCCCAGTACCCGCACACCGGCCTCCGGTTCCCGACACCACTCGTTAACGAACGTACGTTCGGATGGTCACGCTACCGGCGGAGGCCGGTCTCGAGCCGAAGCGACGCGCCGGATCGCGCCATGCTGCCGCAACCTCGATACGAAGCGGCCTCGTCGATCGCGGCTGGCGCCCCGGACCCGGCTGATTCCAGGGGAACTGTTCACATCTACGCCTCAGGCTTGCCGTCGGGAGATGTTTCTTCGCACACTTCGGCCGCCGACGGCGGCTGGGCGGTGGCTCGGGAGACGGCTAAGGCTCGGTCAGCCGACGTGCCAGGAGGTCGGCCAGGTCGATGGCATCGCCGTCCTTGCCGCCTCGACCGACCACCAGCGGCGGTGCGGAGTCGGCGACCGTCGCACCGGTGAACAGCGCCGACCACGGCACGTGCACCGCGAGCACCAGGTAGCGCCCGTCGACGTCCACCGCGATGGAGTGGTCGCGCCGTAGATACCAGCCACGACGGTTGGTGCGGAACGTGCGCTTCGAGCCGCCGAGGCTGTAGGCCCGGAGCGCCTCGGGCGCCAGTCCCGCAGCGACTGCGTCGGCGACGAACCGGTCGAGCATGGCCTGCGCCTTCACGCTCTCGGCGTCGGCCTGCCGTTTCGCTGCCGCTGCGTGATGGATGGCCGCCCGGCGACGCTCCGCCACCCAGGCCGCCTGCTCGTCGGCGGCGTGCTCGTCAGCCACCGAACCAGTGCGTCCACCGGTTGATCAGGTCGGCACCCTCGATCGGCAGCGGGAAGAACGTCACCGTCGTCGCGCTGGCCAGGTACAACGCGACCACCCCGAGGATCAGACCAAGAGCACTCAGCGCTATCCGGCCATAACGGAAGCTGGTCAGCCGGCGGGTCGCGGCGAGCGTGCCGGACCGCGTCGAACCCCCGCCGACCCCGTGCCACGCGTACGGGCCGGCGACCGCCCCGATCCCGAACAGGAGCAGGTCGAGCGGCATCCCGGTCACGCCCGCCAGCCGCGCGAGCACCAGCAGCGAGACGAGGAGACAGCCGGCGACGACGGAGCCGATGCCCACACCGACGACCGCGAGGCCGGCTCCCCGGGTGACGTGCCATGGACTCGAGAGGCCGACGACGAGACCGTTCGCGCCACGACCGCGGTCGGCGCGCTTGCGTAGTTGCCGAACCGCCGACGTCGTCGCGTGCGCGACCGTGAGCCAACCGGCCATCCCCGCCAGCCCCACCACCGGCGCGGCTGCGGTGACACACGCCCATGCGAACCACCACGACGCCACCACCGGCGACAGGTATCGGAAACCGACCCGACGGGGTGCGCTGTCGACGTCGGTAGCCGGTTGAGTCCACGGAACTGCCGGTGCCGGCGCGGTGGGATAACCCTCGACGTAGGCGGTCGGCGCGTACGCGGCCACCTCCGGAAGCGCGGCGGTGTGCGGACCCGCTGGTGTGAATCCCGGCGAAGGTGCGGCCCAGGCGCGGTCCGGCCGGATCTGCTCCACCACGACCGACGCCGGCGACGACGCCGGTTCGAGCCAGGCCGGATTGACCGAGGTCGCGGCGACAGCGGGCATCGGCGTGACGTTCGGTCCCGTGACGGCACCCGGGGATCCGGGCGACGACGATGCGTGCGGGTGTTCGCCGGTACCGAACCGCCCGCTGGAGAACCAGTCGATCAACTCCCTCGGGCTCGGCCGGTCCGCCGGGTCCTTCGCCATCGCTGCGGCGAGCGCCGGGCCGAGCCAGCGGTCGACGCCCGCAAGGTCGGGTTGGCGCTGCATCACAGCGAGCGCGACCGCCTCGAGCGCTCCGCGCCCGAACGGAGCCCGGCCGGTCGCGGCGAAGGCGAGCGTCGCGCCCCAGGCATGGACGTCGACCGCGGGGGTCGGATCCGCCCCGGTCAGCAGCTCGGGCGCCAGGTAGCCGGGGGTACCGAACACCATGCCGGTCATCGTCAACCGCACGTCGTGGGTGAGCTGGGCGATGCCGAAATCGATGACCCGGGGTTCGCCGTCCTCGATCAGGACGTTCCCGGGCTTGAGGTCACGGTGCACGACGCCGGCGGCGTGGATCGACTCGAGTGCGTCGAGCAGTCCGAGAGCGAGTGTCTTGAGGTCCGGGCCGCGCAGCGGGCCCGACTGGTCGACTATCTCGTGCAACGACGGCCCGTCCACGAAGCGTGTGACCAGGTATGGCAGGTCGTTGTCGAGGTCGGCCTCCACCACCTCGGCGATGTGGCGTCCACGGATCCGCGAGAGCGTCGTCACCTCGCGCTCGAACCGCATGCGCAGGTTCGGATCGGCGGCCAGATGGGTGCGGAGAACTTTGACCGCCACCTGCTGGCCGTCGGGCGCGAACGCCCGCCAGACGACGCCCATACCGCCCTCGCCGATGCGGTCGAGCAACTCGTAACGCCCGAATCTGCGCGTGCCGGGGTGCCCGTCGGCTGCCCCCCGGTCGGCGATCACGTCACAACGCTAACCGCTGGGGCTGAACCCGGACCGACATCGAGCCGCACGGTGGCGAGCCGGGCGGTTCAGCCGACCTTCTCCATCACGTCGTCGCTGACGTCGAAGTTGGCCCAGACGTTCTGGACGTCCTCGAGGTCGTCAAGAGCTTCGATCATCCGGAAGACGCGGCGCGCGCCGTCCTCGTCGAGGTCGATCGTGACCGACGGGAGGAACGACGCCTCGGCCGACTCGTAGTCGAAGCCGGCCGCCTCGACCGCTTTGCGCACACCGACCAGGTCACCGGGGGCGCTCACGACCTCGAACGACTCACCTAGGTCGTTGACCTCCTCGGGACCGGCGTCTAGGACGGCCATCAGCAGGTCGTCCTCCTCGATCTCCTTGCCCTTCTGTTGCTTGGACACGACGACGACGCCCTTGCGGGTGAACAGGTAGGAGACGCTGCCCGCGTCGGCCATCGAGCCGCCGTTGCGGGTGACGGCCACGCGTACCTCGCTGGCCGAGCGATTGCGGTTGTCGGTCAGACACTCGACGAGGACCGCGACACCGTTGGGCCCGTAGCCCTCGTAGGTCAGCGTCTGGTATTCCGCGCCACCGGCTTCGGCACCGGAGCCGCGCTTGACCGCGCGGTCGATGTTGTCGTTGGGGACCGAGCTCTTCTTGGCCTTCTGGATGGCGTCGTAGAGGGTCGGGTTGCCGACGATGTCACCGCCGCCGAGCCGAGCCGCGACCTCCACGTTCTTGACGAGCTTGGCGAAGACGTTGGCCCGTTTGGCGTCGATGACGGCCTTCTTGTGCTTGGTCGTCGCCCATTTCGAATGCCCGGACATGTGCGGTCCTCCCCTAGCTCAGGTCACCGCGGCAATGCGGCGCCAGGATTCTACGACCTGATCAGTTCGCGGGGCTGGCGGCGCGATCGACGAACAGCCGGTGCAGCCGGCCGTCGCCGGAGATCTCCGGATGGAAGGCGACGGCGAGCAGCGCGCCCTGCTCGACGACGACCGGATGCCCGTCGCGGGTACGCGCGAGGACGCGGACGCGCGGCCCCAACTGCTCAACCCACGGTGCCCGGATGAACACGGCGTGCACGGGTGCGTCCAGGCCGGTGATGTCGAGGTCGTCCTCGAACGAGTCGACCTGTCGGCCGAAGGCGTTGCGACGGACGGTGATGTCGAGGCCGCCGAGCCCGGTCTGGCCGGCGGCCGGGTTGGCAATCCGATCGGCCAGCAGGACCATCCCGGCGCAGGTTCCCAGCACCGGCAAGCCGTCGGCGATCCGATCGCGGAGCGGCTCGAACAGGTCCCAGGAGCGCAGCAGCTTCTCGATCGTCGTCGATTCGCCACCGGGGATGACGAGCCCGTCGACCGACGCGATCTCGGCGGCGCGGCGGACGTCGACGGCGTCGGCGCCGGCGGCAGTGAGCATCGTGAGGTGTTCGCGGACGTCACCCTGCAGCGCGAGCACCCCGATCCGCGGGCGGGCGCGGGGCCCGGTCGAAGCGTGCTGCACGGTCAAAGCGTGCTGCACGGTCGAAGGGTGCGAACTCACCAACCGCGTTCGGCAAGGCGGTGCGGCTCGGGGATCTCGTCGACGTTGATGCCGACCATGGCCTCGCCGAGTCCGCGGGACACCTTGGCGATGACGTCGGGATCGTCGAAGAAGGTGGTGGCCTTGACGATCGCCTCGGCGCGCTGCGCGGGGTTGCCGGACTTGAAGATGCCGGAGCCGACGAACACGCCTTCGGCGCCGAGCTGCATCATCATCGCGGCGTCGGCCGGGGTGGCGATGCCGCCTGCCGTGAACAGCACGACCGGGAGCTTGCCGGCGGCCGCGATCTCGGCGACCAGCTCGTACGGCGCCTGCAGTTCCTTCGCGGCCAGGAACAGCTCGTCCTCGGGCAGCGAGGTGAGCCGGCGGATCTGGTCACGGATCTGACGCATGTGGGTGGTGGCGTTCGAGACGTCGCCGGTGCCGGCCTCGCCCTTCGACCGGATCATCGCCGCACCTTCGCTGATGCGCCGCAAGGCCTCACCCAGGTTCGTAGCGCCGCACACGAAGGGGACGGTGAACTTCCACTTGTCGATGTGGTGGGCGTAGTCGGCGGGCGTCAGCACCTCGGACTCGTCGATGTAGTCGACGCCGAGCGACTGCAGCACCTGGGCCTCGACGAAGTGACCGATGCGCGCCTTGGCCATCACCGGGATCGAGACGGCGGCGATGATGCCGTCGATCATGTCGGGGTCGCTCATGCGGGAGACGCCGCCCTGGGCACGGATGTCGGCCGGGACGCGCTCGAGGGCCATCACCGCGACGGCACCGGCGTCCTCGGCGATCTTTGCCTGCTCGACGTTGACGACGTCCATGATGACGCCGCCCTTGAGCATCTCGGCCATGCCACGCTTCACCTTGGTGGTACCGGTGACGGGGCGGGCTGCGGACTGGGTCGACTCTGGTTCGGGTTGTACGGACACACCGCTCATCGTAGAGGCTCGGCCGTGGCCGGCGCGTCGCGGTTCGCAGCGTGGTCGAGGGCCGCGGGGCGACGGTGCCAGCGGGCACGGACCTCGATCCGCCCCTCGTCGAACACTGCGGACAGACCGGCCTCGTCGAACCGGGCCAGCGCCTCGGCGAGCAGCGTGTCCCCGGGGGCGACGTTCGCGCTGTCGGCATGCCAGAGGTTGATCTCGAGCATGCCGTGGTCGATCGCGTGCCAGACGTCGGTCCGGGTGAACCAGGCGATGCCGGTCGGGCCGGACAGGCTGTTGCCCTCGACACCGACGTCGTCGAGGCGTTCGAGCTCGGCCGTCGCAGCCCAGTGGTCGGCGACGCCTTCGAGCACCACCACACCGTCGCTGCGGAGGTTGGCGAAGACGGCTCGGAGCCGGTCGACGTCGGTGGTCGTCGGCCAGCGCCGCTGGTCGGCGCGAAGTCCGGCCAGGGCCTGCTCGACGGCAGCGGTCGCCACGCCACCTGGGCCTTCGAGATCCTCGTCGATCGCGACGGCCGTCACGTCGGCGAGCACGGCGGCCGGGTCGAGGAAGCCGGCGCGGATCTGCAGCCGGGCGTGGTCGTGCACACGCCGGATCGCTGCCGCCGTCCGCGCCGAGTACATCCCGCGATGGTAGCGACGAACCGGCCGTCGGCGGCCGCGCACATCCGCGCATTCCCCGGTCCTGCGGTCGCAGTCGTCGGTCGTGCGGTGGCGGACGGGCGAGGTCAGGGCTCGAGGTCGGCGATCGAGTCGTCGAAGTCGATGGTCTCCGGCGCGACGCTGTGCCCCGCGAGCCGGAACCACCGCACCACCCGGAGACCGCGCAGGGAGACGGCGTGCGCGACCGCGTCGTTGTAGATGCGCCGCGCCATCGTGACGTAGAGGCAGGCGTGACTGATCTCGGCGCGTGTCTCCGCGTCGAGCGCCGGACCGATCGACTCGGCGGCGTCGTGGTCGACGGCATCCCGCTCCGCCCCCGCGATGATGGCCGCCCGGAGGGCTTGCGTCAGATCTGTCTCGGCGCGGATGAGCCCGTCGGGTTCGGCGGCGCGGGCGCGGTGTGCAGCGTCGGCGACGAGTAGCGAGGACGCCGGATCGAGCAGCCCACTCAACGCGAGTTCGAGTGCCACCGCCGAGCGCCCGAGCAGCGCTGCCTGCAGTGCAGCCCGCGCGGTCTCGACCCGATGGTTCATCCGGTCGAGCCGGCCGGCCGTCCACGACAGCAGCCCGAGCACGACCAGCAGTACGACAGCGACGAGCAGGATGCGGATCAGCGTCATCGGATGCTCCGTCTCATCGAACTACCAGCGCGTACACGTCGAGGATGCGTTCGACGATCACGCTCCAGTCGTAGGCCCAGCTGGCCGCCTGGCCGGCCGCAGCGATCCGGACGCGTTCGGGTTCGTCGCCGAGCAGAGCCAGGGCACTGACGGCCAGCGCGCGTTCGTCGCCGACCGGGAACGTGCGCCCGTAGGCGCCGTCGCCGAGCACCCGGCGGAACGCGCCGATGTCACTGGCGACCACCGCGGCACCGGCGGCCATCGCCTCGATCAGGGTGATGCCGAAGCTCTCGCCACCGGTGTTCGGGGCGACGTAGACGTCGGCGCCCGCGAGCAACGATCGTTTGCGGTCGTCGTCGATCATGCCGACGAACCGGACCCGGTCGCGCAGCTCGTCGGGGACCTGCGCCTGCGCGTCGTCGACGTCGCCCTTCCCCGCGACCACGGCGGTGACGTCGGGGTCGGCGGCGAGGATCTCGGGCAGCGCGGCGAGGAACACCGGGAGACCCTTGCGGGGTTCGTCCATCCGTCCGAGGAAGACGATGCTGCGGCCGGTGCCGGTGAGGGCCTCGTCGGGTTCGGCGTCGGCGAACCGGGCGACGAAGACGCCGTTCGGGATGATCACGGGCTCACCGCCGAGGTGCTGCACCAGGGTCGCGCGGGCATCCTCGGACACCGCGATGCGGGCGGAGAGTTTCTCCAACGCCGGCAACAGGATCGCCGAGGCCGCGGACATCGCCCGGGAGCGCGGATTCGAGGTGTGGAAGGTGCCGACCATCGGGTCGGTGCACGCCCACAGGGTCAGTAGCGACAGCGACGGGGTGGCGGGTTCGTGGATGTGCACGACGTCGAACGCGCCGTTGATCAGCCAGCGCCGCACCCGCGCCGCCGTCACCGGGCCGAACGCCAGCCGGGCGACGGACCCGTTGTAGGGCACCGGCACCGCACGGCCGGCCGGGACGACGTAGTCGGGCAGACCCTCCTCGTTGTCGGCCGGGGCGTGCACGCTCACCTCGTGCCCCCGCGCGATCAGCGCCTCCGCGAGGTCGCGGACGTGGTTCTGCGCGCCGCCGGGGACGTCGAGGGAGTAGGGGCAGACGAGACCGACGCGCATCAGGCCGGCCGTCGCGTCGGGCCGGCGTCGTCGGTCCAGATGCGCTGCAGCATGTGCCAGTCCTGCGGATGCGCGGCGATGCCGGCGGCGAACACGTCGGCGATCCGCTGCGTGGCGGCGGCGGTGGCCGACCGGCCGGCCGTTCGCGTCACCGGGATCGGCTCGGTGAAGGTGACGACGAGCGGGGCAGCGATGCCGGTGTCATTGTAGTGCAGCGTCACGGCCATCAGCACGGCACCGGTCCGCAGGGCGAGTGCGGCCGGGCCGGCGGGCATCGTGGCCGTCGCGCCGAAGAAGTCGACGGGCAGACCGCGCTCGGAGAGGTCCCGATCGGCGACCAGGCACACGAGCCGGCCGGCGCGGACACGCTCGACCAGGGCCGGGAACGGATCCTCGCCGGTGAGCGCGACGATGTCGATGCCGATGTCGTTGCGGTACGCGACGAAGCGGTCGAAGAGCTCCGCCGGTTCGAGCCGCTCGGCCACCGACAGCACGCCTACGTCGGTGTTGATGGCGGCCCAGGCACCGGCGAGATCCCAGTTCGCCAGGTGTGGGAGGGCAACGACGACTCCCCGTCCCGTGGCCAGCGCGGCACGGAAGTGGTGCTCGTCGATCGTCTCTACGCGGGCGTTGATGTCGGCGGTCGTCAGCGTCGGCAGCCGGAACGCCTCGCAGAAGTAGCGCAGGTAGGAGCGCATGCCGGCTCGCGTCAGCGTGGCGAGTTCGGACGGGCTCGCCTTCGGAGCCACGCGGGAGAGGTTCGACCGGAGCCGGCGGACGCCTTTGCCGTCACGACGGATGGAGATGTCGGCCATCCGGTCGAACGCTGCGCGGACGACGCGTTCGGGCAGGCGCCGTGCCAGCCACCAACCGAGCCGGTACCCGGCCAGCACGATGCGACCGTGCCAGCCGGCCCGCTCAGCCATCGGTGGCGGTGCGGTCCGGTTCGGGTAGGGGATCGGCAGCCGCCGGCGCGGCCGGCACATCGAGCGGTGCGGCGGTCGCGGCCGGCGCGAGCGCCTGCTTACGGACGAGGAGGATGCGCTGAACGACGGTGATCGAACTGGCCACGGCGAGCAGGACGAGCACGATCTGGAGGATCCACGGCACGCCCATCCCGGAGAATCCGGCGGCGACGAGGACCGAGACGAGCCGGTCGGCGCGTTCGGCGATACCGCCCTTGGCCGTCATCCCGAGGCCTTCGGCACGGGCCCGCGCGTAGGACGTCAGGCTTCCCATGACGAGGCAGACGAGCGCGAAACCGGCCCACACCTTCGAGTCGCCCGGGCCTATGTAGTAGAAGACGAGACCGCCGAAGATGGCTGAGTCGCCGAACCGGTCGAGGGTGCTGTCGAGGAATGCACCCCACTTCGACGGTCGGCCCTGCAGCCTGGCCATCACTCCGTCGACGGTGTCGGAGAACACGAAGACGGTGATGACCAGCGCGCCGATCAGCAGGTGGCCGGTCGGGAAGAACACGAGGGCGCCGGCGCAGACGCCCAGGGTCCCGACGATCGTGACGGCGTCCGGGCTCACCCCCCTTGCCAGCAGGAAGCGCGCCACGGGCGTGAACAGCCGGGCGAAGAAGTCTCTGGTCCTGTCGAACATCGGCGCAAGGCTACGGCAGCCGAACGTCGCGACGATGCAGCCGCGCGGTCGCAGCTGACGGCTCGACGGCCCGACGGGGTCGACGGTGTATGGGCGGGGTCGACGGTGGGCCGGGTTGGGCCGATCGTCAGCTCGGCGGAGTCGGGGTCGACACCCGCCGCGTCAGCTGTGGTTCGGCCAGGCTGCGATGACGAGTTCCCACGTCTGGGACAGCAGCAGCGGCAGGCTCTTCGTGTTGCCGATGACGGTGATGAAGCCGGCGTCGCCCTGCCAGCGCGGGACGACGTGCTGGTGCAGGTGATCGTTGACGCTGCCGCCCGACACCGCGCCCTGGTTGAAGCCCAGGTTGAACCCGGCCGGGTTCGACGCCGCCCGGACGGCGACCATCGCGTCCGCGGTGACATCCATCGTCTCGGCACGCTCGTCGTCGGTGGTGTCGGTCAGGTCGCCGACGTGGCGATACGGGCAGACCAGCAGGTGGCCAGGGTTGTAGGGGTAGAGGTTCAGGACGGCGAAGACGTGCTCGCCGCGATAGAGGACCAGTCCCTCACGGTCAGGCAGCGTCGGGATGCGGCAGAACGGGCACACCGGCTCGTCGTCGGAGGCGTCCGCCGCGATGAGCTCGCCGTGGTAAGCCATCCGGTGCGGTGCCCAGACCCGCATCAGCGCGTCCGGGACACCGACACCGTCCTGCTCGACGACACCACCATCGGGCGCATAGGGGTTCGGCACGTCCGGCCGGGCGGCGTAGGTCACGTCGGCAGGCTCAGACCTGGACGCGACGGGCCACGGCGTCGACGATCTCGGCGACCGCGTCGTCGACGGCGATGCGGTTGCGCTGAGAACCGTCGCGGAACCGGAACGACACCGCGCCGGCTGCCTCGTCCTCTCCCCCGGCGATGAGCACGTAGGGAACTTTCTGCTTGCTGGCCGTACGGATCTTCTTCGGCATCCGGTCGTCGGAGTCGTCCACCTCGACCCGGATGCCGTGCGAGCGGAGCTTCGTCGCGATCTCCTGCAGGTACGGGACGAACGGCTCGGCGACCGGGACGGCGAGGACCTGAACCGGTGCGAGCCAGGGTGGGAAGGCGCCCGCGTAGTGCTCGACGAGAACACCGAGGAACCGCTCGATCGAGCCGAACAGCGCGCGGTGGATCATCACCGGACGCTGCCGGGCGCCGTCATCGCCGGTGAACTCGAGGTCGAAGCGCTGCGGCAGCATCAGGTCGACCTGAATGGTCGACAGCTGCCAGGTGCGGCCGATTGCATCCCGGGCCTGGACGGAGATCTTCGGTGCGTAGAACGCGGCGCCGCCGGGGTCGAGGACGAGGTCGAGGCCGGAGGCCTCGGCCGCTTCGCGCAGCATGTTGGTGGCCTCCTCCCACTCCTCGTCCGACCCGATCGACTTGTCCGGGTTGCGGGTCGACAGCTCGAGGTAGAAGTCCTCGAGGCCGTAGTCCTTCAGCAGCTCGAGGACGAACGTGAGCAGCGAGCGGATCTCGCCCTGCATCTGGTCGCGCGTGCAATAGATGTGGGCGTCGTCCTGGGTCATGCCGCGGACCCGGGTGAGCCCGTGGACGACGCCGGATTTCTCGTAGCGGTAGACGCTGCCGAACTCGAAGAGCCGCAGCGGCAGTTCACGGTAGGACCGACCGCGGGTGCGGTAGATCAGGCAGTGCATCGGGCAGTTCATCGGTTTGAGGTAGTAGTCCTGCCCGGCGCGCCGGACGGTGCCGTCCTCGTGGAGCTCCTCGTCGACGTGCATCGGCGGGAACATGCCGTCGGCGTAGAAGCCGAGGTGGCCGGAGATGTCGAACAGTTCGGCCTTGCTGATGTGCGGGGTGTTGACGAACTCGTAGCCGGCGTCGATGTGACGCTGGCGGGCGAAGTCCTCCATCACCTTGCGGAGAATGCCGCCCTTGGGATGGAACAGGGCGAGCCCGGAGCCGATCTCGTCCGGGAAGCTGAACAGGTCGAGTTCGGCGCCGAGCTTGCGATGGTCGCGGCGTGCCGCTTCCTCCTGCCGGACCTGATAGGCCTTCAGTGCGTCCCGGCTCTCCCACGCGGTGCCGTAGATGCGTTGCAGCTGAGGGTTCTTCTCGCTGCCCCGCCAATAAGCGGCGGCCGACCTCGTGAGGGTGAACGCGGGGATGTAGCCGGTATGCGGGACGTGCGGGCCGCGGCAGAGGTCTTTCCACACGACGGCGCCGGTCCGGTCGAGGTTGTCGTACATGGTGAGTTCCGCCCCGCCCACCTCGACCTCGGCGCCCTCGGCCGCCTGGTCGGCCGAACCGCCCTTCAGCCCGATCAGCTCGAGCTTGTAGGGCTCGTCCGCCAGTTCGGCGCGCGCCTCGTCGTCGGTGACGTTGCGGCGGACGAAGCGCTGGCGGGCCTTGATGATGCGCTGCATGTTCTTCTCGAGGGTGCTCAGCACCTCGGGGGTGAACGGTTCGGCGACGTCGAAGTCGTAATAGAAGCCGTCGGTGATCGGTGGCCCGATCCCCAGCCTGGCGGCGGGGATCTCGGCCTGGACGGCTTGCGCGAGCACGTGCGCCGCGGAGTGCCGGATGATCGAGCGGCCGAGATCGGAGTCGGCCAGGACCGGTTCGAGGACGTCACCGTCGGCCGGGACGTGCGCGAGGTCGCGGGCGGTCGGCTCGCCGCCGCCGGCCGGGCTCACGAGAGCCGCGACGACGGCGTTGCCGCCGGGCAGCCCGTCAGTCGCGGCGAAGACGTCGGCGATCGTCGTGCCCGTGGTCACCACTCGCTCGGCGGACGTGCCAGCGGTGGACGCGGAGCCGGAGCCCCGGACGGTGACCTGCAACTCGGACACGGGATGGTTCCTCTCGGGACGACGGCGCCGGGATCGGCGTCTTGGGTGGGCAGCGGATGGCGGCGGAGCGTGTCCAGGGTAGTCACCCGCGCGCTTCGCTCGGCAGCGGTTTCGTGCCAACGGGGCGACACCGTGCCACACGAAGTCCAGCCGGGTCCTTCGAGAGTCGTCCCGCTGCCTCCTCCGACTCAGTCGGCGCGTCCGGCCGTAAACACCGGAGATCATCCAGCCCTTCGACATGATCTGCGGGTGATCGAGGACGAGGAGTTGCGTCATGTCGCGCAGAGGCTCTGTTCGGTGGGCGGCATCGTCGGGATACTCCTCGGTGGTAGCCGCGCCCGGAGTGAGCACACGCCGGAGTCCGACTACGACCTTGGCTTGTACTACCGACCTCCGCTCGACGTCGACGCGCTCCCGGCCCTCGCGCGGAGCCTCGGCGACCCGGCGGCGAACGTGACGCGTCCGGGCGAGTGGGGACCGTGGGTCGACGGCGGGGGTTGGCTGCATCTCAGCGGGTCCGCGGTGGATTGGATCTACCGCGACCTCGATCGCGTCCGTGCATCGTGCGAGGACGCGCAGGCGGGCCGGTACATCCTTCATTTCCAGGTGGGGCATCCGTTCGGCGTGCCGGACTTCAGCTATGCCGGTGAACTCGCCCTCGGCCTCGTCCTGGCCGACCCGTCGGGTGACATCACGGCCTTGAAGGAGGAGTTCCACGGCTATCCACCTCGCCTGGGCAGGCCCTGGTGGCCGGACTGTGGTAAGCGTCGTTCGATATCGACATCGCCCGCAAGGCGGTCGGCCGGGCGGACACGGCGTTATGTCGCCGGGTGCCTGTTCCGTGTCGTCGAGCTGTGTGCGCATGCTCTGCACGGGCACGCCGGGCGTTGGCTCGTCAACGAGAAGGGCGCGGTGGCGTCCGCCGGCCGACTTCCCGGGGCACCGGTCGGCTTCCCCGAGCGGGCACACGGCGTCCTGGCTCACCTTGGGTCGACGCCGAGCGAGCTGAACAGCGCGATCGACGCGGCACGTGACCTCGTGGCAGACACGACCACCGCGTGCGGTTCCCCCGGCTGACCGCCGGTCCGTGCCGGGGACGTTCGGAAACTTTCTCTCCGGAGAGTGTCGCGTTCGGGTCCGCCCGTTCGACGCACAGGTACAGCCCGCAGCGAGCGGGCTCGCCGCCTGGACGTCAAGGAGTCACCCACATGCCCGACTTGGTCCCCACGAAGAGCACAACGCGGCCGACGCCGCGGACCGACGCCCAGGCCGCCGACACCTTGCCGGTGGGTTCGGTCACGACAACGACGGCTCTCCTCACCTGCGGGCTGATCGCGGGTCCTCTCTACCTCGTCGTCGGGTTCGCCCAGGCGTTCACCCGGAAGGGATTCTCACCCCTGCACGACGACCTCAGCGTCCTTGCCAACGGCGCCCTCGGCTGGATCCAGGTCGCGAATCTGACCCTGACCGGGGCGCTGGTCCTGGCATGCGCGGTCGGCATCCGCCGAGTCCTCGTCGACGGCCGAGGATCCACGTGGGGACCGCGCCTCGTCGCCGGCTACGGGGCAGGTCTGGTCCTGGCCGGGATCTTCCGCGCCGACCCCATGAACGGGTTCCCACCCGGGACACCGGCCGGCCCGACAACGACCGCCACCCTGCACGGCACGCTGCATTTCCTCACCGCAGCGCTGGCTTTCATTTGTTTCATCGCTGCCTGCTTCGTTCTCGCTCGCCGGTTCGCCGAATCAGGTGAGCGGGGATGGGCCACATATTCGCGGATCACCGGAGTCCTGTTCATCGCTGCCTTCGCCGGCGTCGCGACCGGCTCCACCTCAGCGGGGGTCGTCCTCGCCTTCACCGCAGCGGTGATCCTGGCCTTCGCCTGGTTGGGGGCCGTCGCACACCGGCTCCGACGAAGCGTCGGCAGACGACGGGATGCCTGACAACCAACGCAATGTCGACCGCGTCATCGGCTACCGCCCCATCACAGCAAAGGAACCTGGTCATGCGAAAACTCACCGCCGGGCTGTTCATCACCCTCGACGGGGTCGTCGAAAGCCCGCAGAAGTGGCACTTTCCCTACATCAACGACGAGGTGATGCGCGCCGTCGCGGCGCAGACAGAAGGCGCTGACACCATGCTGATGGGTCGCCGGACCTACCAGGAGTGGGCCGCCTACTGGCCACTCCAAGGTGACGACGTTCCGTTCGCCAGCGCGATCAACGGCATCAGCAAGCTCGTCGCGTCCACCACACTCGCAACGGTGGACTGGCAGAACTGCCGTCTCATCGATGCGGATCTGGTCGCCGACGTCACCGTCCGAAAGGCCGGCACGGGAGGCGACATGGCGGTGGCGGGCAGTCCCTCGCTGGTCGCCTACCTGCTGGAGCACGACCTGGTGGACGAGCTGAACCTCCTCGTGCACCCGCTCGCGCTCGGACATGGCCGCCGGCTGTTTCCTGCTGAGGCGAACACCGTGCGGATGCAGCTGGTCCGGTCGACGCCGTTCGAGAACGGCGTGCTCGACGTGATGTACCGGCCGGTCAAGGAGGCGACCGATCGTGAGTCCCGGCACGGTTGCGAGGAACAAGCGCAGGAGGTCGGTTAGCGTCGGTGCGTGGCCCCTCAGATCCGGAGGTGCCGCTCCCGGATACTCGGGGCGTCTGCGGGGTATGCCAGAACGCGTAGCACCACGAACTGATATCCGCAGATGAGGAGCACAGATGACGAAGCTGACAGTCGGTGTCGAGAACGGCGCATCCGTCGAGCTGTACTACGAGGATCGCGGCCCGGTCGACGGCCCACCGGTCGTCCTGATCCACGGTTGGCCGCTCAGCGGCCGTTCCTGGGAGAACCAGGTGCCGGCGCTGATCGCCGCCGGGCACCGGGTCGTCACCTACGACCGACGTGGGTTCGGCAACTCCTCCCAAACCTGGTCGGGCTACGACTACGACACGTTCGCCGCTGATCTGTATGCACTGATCGAGCACCTCGATCTGACCGGTGTCACGCTGGTCGGCTTCTCGATGGGCGGCGGCGAGGTCGTGCATTACATCGGGACGTACGGCACGCTACGGATCGCGAAGGCCGTGCTGGCGTCGGCGGTTCCGCCTTATCTGTACAAGAGCGACGACAATCCTGACGGTGGTCTGGACGACGCGACGATCGCCGGCTTCGAGGCCGGCATCACCGGAGACCGGCTCGCCTTCCTCGACGGGTTCACGGTGGGCTTCTTCGGCGCCGGCGACAAGACCGACCTGATCAGCGAGCCACAGCGCCAGTACGCGATCCAGATCGCCGCCTTCGCCTCACCGAAAGGGACGCTGGACTGCGTCGCCGCGTTCGGGCGTACCGATTTCCGGGATGACGTCGCGAAGGTCGACGTGCCGACATTGATCATCCACGGTGACTCCGACGGCATCGTGCCGTTCGAGGTAAGTGGGAAGCGGTCGCACGAGCTGATCGCCGGCAGCGAACTGGTGGTGATCGAAGGCGGCCCGCACGGTGTCAACGCGACGCACGCCGAGGAGTTCAACGAAGCCCTACTGGCGTTCCTGGCCCGCTAGGTCAGTCCCTCCGATAAATCTGGCGTTCCGGTGAGCGCCCTCCCCCGTGGGGCGCTCACCGGAAGTCACGGGATCGCACCAGGGCCGAGAGCGGGAGCCGGACGAGTTCGTCGGCCACCAGGTTCGTGACGCCCTCGGACTTCTCCAGGATTCCCCGGATGATCAGCGCCTTGGAGTCGCGGGCGATCCGGCGGTAGCGACCCCACAGGCCGGGTGTGCAGATCACGTTGAGCATCCCGGTCTCGTCCTCGATGTTGATGAACGTCACTCCCCCGGCGGTTCCGGGCCGCTGCCGGTGGGTGACGACCCCGCCGACCCGGATCCGCCGTCCGCCGTCGATGCCGCTCAGGGCGCTGATCGCCAGGACACCCTGCTCGTCGAGGTGGTCGCGTAGGTGGACCATCGGGTGATCGGTCGGCGAGATGCTGGTCGCCCACAGATCGGCCATCGTCAGTTCGGCCGGCGACATCCCCGGCAGCATCGGCGGTGGAGCGAGAACCGCCATGCCGGCCAGGCGATCCGGGCTTTCCTGGGCGGCCTGACCGGCCTGCCACAGCGCCTCCCGGACGCTCATGTCGAAGCATGTGAACGCGCCCGCGGTGGCCAGCGCCTCGAGCTGGTCCGAGCGCAGGTCGACCCGGCGGGCGAGGTCGGTCATGTCGGCGAACGGGCCGCCGGTGTCACGTTCGGCCACCATCTCCTCGGCCAGCTTCTCCCCGATCGAGGTGACACCGGCGAGACCCAGCCGCATCGCATGGTTGCCGTCGCGGCGGTGGCCGGTGAAGTCGAAGAGACCAGACGACACGTCGACACCGTTGCCGTCGGCGTTGGGGACGGGTGGTTGCCGCAGTGGCAGGCAGGCGGCGTCCCCGGTCGGGCCGGCGTCATGGCCGTCGATCACCTCGAGGGTGGCGTGCACACCGGAACGGGAGATGTCGGGTCGTCGGACCTCGACGCCGTGCCGTCGGGCGTCGGCGACAAGGGTCTGCGGTGAGTAGAACCCCATCGGCTGGGACCGCAGCAGCGCGGCGGTGAACGCGGCCGGGTAGTGCAGCCGCATCCACGAGCTCGCATAGACCAGCAAGGCGAAACTGATCGCATGGCTCTCGGCGAAGCCGAAGTTGGCGAAGGCTTCGATCTTGGCGTAGATCTCGTCGGCGTTGGCACCGGTGATGCCGTTGTCCGCCATCCCGGCGTAGAGCTTCGTCTTGAGCTTGCCGATCTTGACGAGGCCGCGCTTGGACCCCATCGCCCGCCGGAGCAGGTCGGCGTCGTCACCGGTGCAGCCGCCGACGGCCATCGCCATCTGCATGAGCTGCTCCTGGAACAGCGGGACGCCGAGGGTGCGCTCGAGGACGGATTCGAGCTTGGGGTGCAGGTAGGTGACGGTCTCCTTCTTGAGCTTGCGACGGATGTAGGGATGCACCGCGCCCCCCTGGATCGGGCCGGGCCGGATCAGCGCGATCTCGATGGCGAGGTCGTAGAACCGGCGTGGCCGAAGCCGCGGCAGGGTTCCCATCTGGGCCCGGCTCTCGACCTGGAACACTCCGACCGAGTCGGCCCGGCAGAGCATGTCGTAGACGCCGGCTTCCTCTTTGGGGAGGGTGGAAATGTTCCAGCGTTCACCCAGGTGCTGCGCCGCGAGGTCGAAGGAATGCTGGAGCGCACCGAGCATCCCCAACCCCAGCAGGTCGAACTTGACCAGCCCCATCCGGGCGCAGTCGTCCTTGTCCCACTGCAGAACGGTGCGGTTGTCCATCCGGCCGTGTTCGATCGGGCACACCTCACCGACCGGGCGTTCGGTGAGCACCATGCCGCCGGAGTGGATGCCGAGGTGCCGCGGCGCGGTGAGCAGGCTCTGCGCGAGATCGACCACCGCGCTGGGCACGTCGTTGTCGACACCGCCGGCGACGCCGCCCCAGGTCTCGATCTGCTTCGACCAGGCGTCCTGCTGGCCGGTGCTTTGCCCGAGCGCCTTGGCCATGTCACGCACCGCGGACTTGGGCCGGTAGCTGATGACGTTCGCCACCTGGGCGGCGTTGTGCCGGCCGTACTTCTCGTACACGTGCTGGATGACCTCTTCGCGCCGGTCGGAGTCGAAGTCGACGTCGATGTCGGGTTCCTCGTCGCGGGTGGCGGAGAGGAAACGTTCGAACGGGAGGTCGTAGAAGATCGAGTCGACGGCGGTGATGTCGAGGGCATAGCAGACGGCCGAGTTGGCTGCCGATCCCCTGCCCTGGCAGAGGATCCCCCGCTGTCGGGCGAACGCGACGATGTCGTGGACGATGAGGAAGTAGCCAGGGAAGTCCTTCTCCTCGATCACCGCGAGCTCACGGTCGAGCCGGTCGAGCACGGTGGGGCCGGCGTCCGGGTATTTGACCAGCGCTCCCCGGCGGGTGAGTTCACGCAGCCAGGTCATCGGGGTGTGGCCGGGCGGCACGTCCTGGCGGGGCAGTTTCGGTTTGGTCTTGAGCAGGTCGAACGACAGGGCGCGGGCGTAGTCCATCGTGCGGGCCACCGCGCCGGGGTAACGCGCGAACCGGGCGGCCATCTCCTCGCCCGACCGCAGATGGGCCGAGCCGGCTGCGGGCAGCCAGCCGTCCATATCGTCGAGGCTCCGTCGTGCCCGGACGGCGGCCACGGCGGTGGCCAGCCGGTACTCCGACGGTGACGCGTAGTGAACGTTGTTTGTTGCGACGACCGGGAGTTTCGCCTGCCCGGCAAGGCGGTAGAGCGCATCGTTGACATCGGTGTCGAGTGGGTGGCCGTGATCGAACAGCTCGACGACGACGGCGTCGGCACCGAACAGGTGGGTCAACCGGTCGAGTTCATGGCGGGCCGCGGCTTCACCGGTGCTGTTGCCCACGTTGCCGGTGAGTGCCTGCCGGACCGTCCCTTTGCGACATCCGGTGAGGATGGTCCAATGGCCGTCGGCGGTTGCGGCCAGTTCCTCCAGGTCGTAACGGGGACGGCCTTTCTCACCACCTCGCAGCTGCGCTGTGGTGATCGCCCCGGCGAGCCGGTGGTAGCCCTCCTCACCCTGGGCCAGCACCAGGAGGTGGCTGCCTTCGGGGTCGGCCACCCCGTTCTGCGGGACGGTGAGGTCGAGGGAGAGTTCGGCCCCGTAGATGGTGGCCATCGTGTAGTCGGGGGCGGCGTCGGTCATCCGGACCACTCCGTAGAGGCCGTCGTGATCGGTGAGCGCGAGCCCGTCGATCCCCAGCCGGCAGGCCTCTTCGACGAGTGCCTCGGGCGAGCTGGCTCCGTCGAGGAAGCTGAAGTGCGAGTGCATGTGCAGCTCGGCGTACGGGACGGTCGGCCCGTCGGGTCGTCGCGGCCGGTCCTCCTCCGCCGGTTCGTACTTGCCCCGCTTGCGTGACCAGGCCGGGCTGTCGCCGCCGTCGACACCGGCCGGCGGGCCGCCGGGACGTCGCCGGTCGGACAGCGTACGTTCGAGCTCGGACCATGGCATCACCGGATTGTCGAAGCCCATGGTCGAATTCACCTCCCTTGCTGGTCAGTTCGTCGGAGTGGCAGAGCTGGGTGCTGGCGGTATCGTCCGTCGGTCCGTCTGATCGTCCGTCCGTCAGTCGTAGCGGGCCTCCACCCACCAGGTGCCGTTCTCCACGAGCAGCAGCCAGGCGGATCCCTCGACGTCGACCACCTGGAACCGGGCGACCCGGCGGGCAGCGGTGTCGTCCCACCAGCGCTCCTCGACCGGCCACGGCCCGGCCCATGCCTGAACCGGACGTGGTGAGGTGCCGTCCGGGGAGAACCGTGCCGGGGCGCCGGTAAGGACGCCGCGGTCGTTGAGGTCGACCGTCTGCCCGGTCCGGCCGAGCACCACCGCCGGACGGACCTCCCGGTAGACGGTGGCGGGTGCCGGTGGGGGCAGGCTGCCCGGCCACGGCAGGTCGTACCGGCGCGCGGGCACCGCCCGATCACCCCAGGGGACGAGAGTCTGGCGTTCGGCGGGGCTGCGGCCACCACTGACGACCGCCGAGACGACCGCGTCGTGGCCGAGCATGCTCTGTACCCGCGACATCGCCCGGTGGATCCGCTCGTCCGGCCCACTCCCCCACAGCCCGTCGGCGTGGTCGCCGACCGACGCCACATCGACCGGGACGAAGTTGACGCGGGTGACCGGTGCGGTCAGCGAGGTGGCCGGGGTGCCCCCGCCGCGGTTGTCACCAGCACCTCCGCCCAGTTGACGCACCGAGCCCTGCAGCTGCCAGCGGACCCGGTCGACGAGGTCGACGGCGTCGAACCAACGGGGGTGCAGCCACTGCCGCTCGTGGAGTTCACGGGCGTCGCTGGTGACCTCGATACGGACGGTCGTGCAGACGAGTCCCTGTGCGGCAAGGCTGTTGACGAATCTCTCGGCGGTCTCGCGGACGCTGAACGCCACCGGGTCGATATGTTCGAGGGGTGGTTCGAAGTCGATGCCGCGCTCGAGTTCAGGCGCGGGCCGGCGCAGCGTCATCGGCCGGCTGTCGGCGCCGGCGGCGAGCCGGTGGGCGAACAGGCCGGGCTGACCGAACCGGCTCAGGACGTCGGCGCTGTTCAGGGCGGCGAAGGCGCCGAGGGTGCGCAGACCGAGACGTTTGAGCAGGCTGACGAGCGCGGGATCGCCGAGGATGTCGACGGCCATGTCGCGCAGGAAGGTGCCGGACCGGCCGACCGGGACGACGACACTGGCCTGGGCGGAGGCCTGCCGGGCGGCCTGCTCGGCCGCGAACGCGCTGTCGGCGACACCGAACCGGCAGTCCTGGATGCCCAACCCCACCAGGTGTTCCGCAATTACCGCGGCAGCCTGCTCCTCACCGCCGTAGTACCTGCTCGGCCCCTTGGCCCGGACGGCACAGGTGCCGGGCCGGACCACCGAGACCCCGGGGCTGATCTGATCGACGGCGACGACGATGGGCTCGAACGCGCGGGCGTCGGCCGCTTCGTCGTAGGGGATGGTGACCAGCTCGGGGCAGCGGGACTGGGCTTCGCGCAGCCGCATGTCGCGCCGGACACCCTCGTCCCGCGCGGCCGCGTTGGAGGCGAGCACCCGGCCGCGGTCGAGCACCGCGGCCGGGTCGTCGGACGGGAGCTCGGCGGCGTGCAACGCGGCGTGGACGGGCCAGTCGGGGCACCACACGACGAGCATGCGGTCTGCTGGAGCCATCTCAGCCCACCGCCTGCACCGTGAGCTCGTCGTCAGTGCCGGCGCCGATGGCGGAGCCGGTATCGGCGTCGACGCTGGTGTCGACGGGCCGGATCCGCGCGTCGGGAGCCGGCAACCAGACTCGGCCGGTGCGCGCGCGACCGCTCCGGCTGTCGACGCTGACAGTGGCGAGCCGAGCCGTCAGATGCCCGTACCCGTCACCGAGACCCGACCAACTGCTGTCGACGATCGCCAGGCGGGCTTCGGATTGCGGCCACGCACCCATCGCGACGAGGATCGCGCCGCGCTGCCGCAGCCGCGCATTCAGCCGAGCTGCCTCGCCCTGGTGGACGGGCATCGGGGGTTTGACGAGGACGACGCCGAGGACGTCGACCATGGCGGCGGTGACGGTGACCCAGCGATGTCCGGGATCAGGGACGAACACCACCCGGGACAGATCGACGCCCAGTGCCGCGGCGGCCTCGGCACCGAACTCCGGCGCGCCGATCACACCGCACCAGGTACCGGCGGTGGACGGGCCGGCCAGCAACGCCATCGCCAGGCTGGCCGAGCCGGTGACCGAGTAGGTGGTGCCCGGCCGTAGGCCGCCGTGCGGCAGCAGCTCCGCCAGGCCGGGTACCGTCGCCAGCGTGGGCGCCGACGATGCGCCCTCGACCTGGCGGACCCGCTGCTGGAGTGCCTGCACTTTCTGCATCAGCGCCACCTGCTCGGCGTCACGAGTCCGGCCGCGCGCCGGCCCGTCCAGGCCGGCGGCTGGCGTCAGGGCGATGGCTGCGGTCACTCGTCCATGTTCGAACACTTGTTCGAATGTGTCAATGTCTGTCCACCCGGGACCCGACGACCAGCCGAGCTCGCGAACCCCTTGCCCTATTGGTCAATCGTCGTTACACCGGCCTCGGTACTACCACCAGGCGCATAGATCACATGAGCCCCAGGAACGCTTGTCGAGTGGGG
>JAABUT010000314.1_pt1 | contig 86550 bp, 90 predicted proteins | sample 5559281 | NCBI WGS metagenome assembly JAABUT01 (sample SAMN10711880, study PRJNA513359) | rock metagenome | isolation source: Antarctica rocks | place: Antarctica: Victoria Land, Ricker Hills nord | collected 2016-01-04 | reverse complement strand
CTGGGCGGACAACCTGCTGGCGAGCTGCTCAAAACTACCCGGCGGCGAGACGAGGACGTCACGTCGCTGCGAGAGCAGATGAGTCAGAGGCGCGTCGTCGAGGGTGGCCAGCCAGCTACTGAGGCCCTCCCCCTGCCCGTCTTCCCCATCAGCCGCCGTACACCTTCACAACCTCGCGTCGCGTGTTATTGATAACCCTCTCCGCAGATCTTGCCTTGTCCGGAACGACCGCCGCTGGCAGGGTCCGGCGATGGGGGAGGCCTCACGTCAGAAGGGGTCGACGTCGTCGATCTCCACGCTTCCCGCAACGGGACCTCGCCAGGTGTACCCGCCTATCGAAGACCAATGACCGATTTGCGGTGTCGAACGGAACGAACGCCTTCAGCGTTCCCCACGCCCCGCTGCTGACCGGAGCCCACCACCGAACCGCAATCCAACGCAATCTTGGCGACCACGGCCAGCCCGGTGTGCTCCCCATGGCTGATCGGCACGTTCTCTGTAGCGGGGGCAGGATTTGAACCTGCGACCTCTGGGTTATGAGTGACGCCCCGATCGCGACCAGCGCCACCAGCTTCCTGTCGGTGCCACCTACTTCTCAGGCTATGTAGGGCTTTTCTTGGCAGGGACTGGCAGCGACCGGCACCGAGTGGAAGGCACATCTTCTGGAACGAGCCTGGAACGAGCCCGGATCCCGTGAGATGCTGGAGGTCGCGTGAGGAGGTCACCCCTATGTCCTACACCCGAGCCAAGACCTTGAAGGACGGGACCGTCCGGCACTACGCCGCCTACCTCGGCGCGGACGGCCGCTACCACGAAGAAGGCGGGTTCAAGACCGAGAGGGAAGCCGCCAAGAAGGCCGCGCAACTCGAACTCGACGCCAGTCGCGGCGACTGGAGCTCCCCGATCGCCGGACGCACCACCTTCGCCGACTACGTCAGCACCTCCTACTGGCCCACTACGCAGCACCTGGAAGTCTCCACCCGCACCGCCTACGGCTACTACCTCGACAAGCACTTCCTGCCCCGGTTCGGCACGCTCCCGCTGCGCCGGATCAGCCCGGCCATGATCCAAGCCTGGGTCAACGACGTCACAACCGGCGGCCTGTCGCCCCGGTCGGTCGTGAAATACCACGCGCTACTGCACAAGGTCTTCACCCGCGCCGTCATCGACCGCGCGATCGGCCTCAACCCGGCCAGCCACACCGCACTGCCCAAGGTCGTCGTGAAGCCCAAGCAGATCATCACCGCTGCCCAGTTCGACAAGATCCTCGTCCAGCTGCCAGCGCGATACCGGATGATGGTGCTCCTGGCGATCGAGACCGGCTTGCGCTGGGGCGAGCTGGTAGCCCTGCGCCCCTGCGACATCGACATGACCTCCCACGTGGTGCTGGTGCGCCGGACCATCGGGGAAGTCGCGAAGAAGCACTCCCCCACCGGCGAGCGGGTCTACGTCAAGGACTACCCCAAAGACGACGAGCAACGCAGCGTCCAGATCGACGCAGCGACCTGCCAACAGCTCCAGGACCACAGCCGCGACAACCAGATCGACGATGACGGGCTGCTGTTCACCTCGAGCGCCGGGACGGCCCTGTCACGAAACAACTTCCGGACCAAGTTCTGGACCCCCGCCGTCAAGGCCGCGAAAGTGCAGCAGACCGTGACCTTTCACAATCTGCGCGCAGCGCATGCCTCCTGGCTGCTGGCCGGCGGTGCCGACATCATCGTCGTTCAAGAACGCCTCGGACACCGACGGATCACCACTACCCAGCAGTACACCGGCACCCTCCCCGACGCCGGCGACCGCGCCCTCACCGCCTTCCGCAAGATCCGCTACAGCAACAGCGCGTCCGAATAACCCAAAAACGAACGCCGCCGACGTTACCGGGGCACCAGCCGTGACGGCCGCGAGAGTGCAGCAGACGCGCACGCTCCACAACGTTCGGGAGCCTGACCCGGTTCTCCGGACACATCGGGTGGGTTGATCATGCCGCGGTAGCGGCGGTATTGTGAAGGGCCTCGAAGGTGGCGGGGGCGAGGTTGCCCAGGCTGGTGTGTCTGCGGCGGGGGTTGTACCAACCTTCGATCCACTCGAAGATCGCGGCGGACAGCTGCTCGGTGTTGGCCCAGCTGCGGGTGTCGAGCAGCTCTCGTTGCATGGTCGACCAGAAGCTTTCGACCATGGTGTTGTCAGACGCTGGAGGCGACTCGGCCCATCGACCCGAGCAGGCCAGCGGCCCGCAGGCGATGCCCGTACGCCCAGGAGGTGTAGACGCTGCCGCGGTCGCTGTGGACCACCGTCCCTGGCCGGGGGCTGCGCCGCCAGGTCGCCATCTGCAGGGCGTCGACGACGAGCTCGGCGCGGATGTGGGTCGCGATCGACCAGCCCACGACCATCCGGGAGTAGGCGTCGATCACCGCGCAGCAGTAGACCTTCCCGGTCCCGGTGGGGTGCTCGGTGACGTCGGTCGCCCACAGCCGGTCCGGGGCGTCGGCGACGAACCGCCGCCGGACCAGGTCCTCATGCGGCGCGGGGAGCGGCCGGTGCCGCCCACGCTTGCGGCGGTGGCTGATCCCGACCAGGCCCGCGGTACGCATGAGGCGGGCAACGCGCTTGCGCCCGACGCGGATCCCTTGACCGAGTTGGAGCTCGGCGTGGACCCGCGGCGCGCCGTAGGAGCGTCGTGACATCGCGTGGACCTGCTCGATCGTGGCGGTCAGCGCGGTGTCGCTGATCGCACGTGCCGATGGCGGCCGGGACGCCGCCTCGTAGAACCCGGAGCGGGAGATGCCCAACACCCTGCAGGTCACCGTGACGGCGATGCCGTGTCGAGCCAGCTCGAGGACCAGCGGGGTCAGTGTTTTGGGGGACGTTCTCCCGGGCGAAGTACGCCGACGCGCGCTTGAGGATCTCGATCTCCATCGCCTGCACCCGGTTGGCGCGGCGCAGCTCGACAAGCTCCCTTCGTTCACTGCTCGTCAGCCCCTCACGGCGGCCGGCGTCGACGTCCTCGACCGCCATCCACCGCCTCAGACACGACTCGCTGATCCCTAGATCAGCAGCGATGTTCGCGACCGGTTGGTCACCGGACCGGGCCAAATCCACAGCACGTCGCCGGAACTCCGGCGGCTTGGCAGCAGGCATCGAACGAACTCCTCTCCAAGACGATCATCGCCTCAGAATAGGTGTCCGGGAAAGCGGGTCAGGCTCCTTCGCGCCGCGCGCGCCTCCTGGCTCCTCACCGGCGGCGCCGACATCATCGTCGTTCAAGAATGCCTCGGACACCGAGGCGTCACCGCCGCCCAGCAACACCCCTCCCCACCGCCGACGAGACCGCACTCAACGCCTTCGACCGTACGGAAGCGCCAATGCCGCTAGGGCGAGTAGGTCGCTGGGCTCAGTACGCCATCCCCACGTACACGCCCCGACGCCCTTGGCAGGGGTAGCCGCCTGGGTCGTTGTGCCTTCGCAGCGCCGAGTTGCGGGTTTGGTGCGCGAACTCTCGGCCGCACACGACGCACTGATACACGTGCCGTGGACCCGACGGCGATGAGCGCGAAAGTGGCGCCTGCCCGGCTCGGCCGGTTGTGCTGCGACTCTGAGGCGGAGCGTGCAACGACCCGTGAGACGAGAACTCGATCGGCATCCGCGGGCGAAAGGGTGTCGTCGTTGCCTTCACGGCCTGCATTTGATCAACGGCGTATGTCCGGTGTCCCGAGTTGTCGGCTCGTTCAGCATGAAGCATGAGGCGACCGGCCCGCGTGCGTCGCAGGGTATACGGCTCGATCAGTCGCCGACTGCCCTTGTACGTCAGCTCAACGAGAAGATGGTTAGTCGCTGCAAAGCGAACCGCTTCAAGTGGGACTCCCGCTCCCCACCCCCAGACGGTCGCGGGCGGTGACCAGCCCTGATCCTCGTCGCGCGCATAAGACCTGGGTGGCAACTCCTCGAAAGTCACTTCGCCGTTGAGCCTTGCGAAGAGTGTCGGCAGCACTTCGAGAAATGGCTCCAGAGGGGGCAATGCCGGGAGCTGATGACTCAGCATGTTCGTCCAATCGGCCGTCAGCTCTGCTCTGCGCTCGTCGTTAAGGATGGTCAGCGCTGTGGGGGCCGAGATGTCCTTGACGGCGCACTTCTCCACCAGGGCAGCAAGGATGACTTCGGGATAGAGACGAAGATCGTTGCGACGAAACAGGTCGACGATGTCGTACAAGTCGCGGGGCCGACCGCGCTGAGCCATCGCCCGCAGCTTTGCGGCAAACAGCTCCTCGAAGGAGTAGCAGCGCACCTGGCCGTGGACTGGCAGCGCATCGGGGTAGGGGTGTCTGATGTCTCGGAGGACGGGCGGTCGGACCACCGTTTCGTTGGCCGTGATGTCGAGCTTCACGCGTGCAGGCTGTAGCATGCCTAGCACGGAATCGACCTCGCCGGGCAGCGCCTTGACGGCCGCTACCCCCGCACCGGGAAAGCGAGTGTCGAGCACGCACGCGCCGGGTATCGACATCGCGATCCTGGACGGCCTGACGGAACGCGAGGCCGCCAACAGCTCGGTGCGACGAAGGGCAACCACGACAGCGGGGCATCCGGCCGGCCCGGCGCAGGGCAGGGCAGCCGACCCTCCCCGATACGTCGCCCGCGACGCCGGAGTGGCGATGCGCCTCGGGCTGAACTGCGACCTGGCCGCGTGCGACCATTTGAGGTGTCGTCGGTCGAACAGTTACTGCACGTACCGCATGGCCGCCCATGTGACCCGCACATGCTGAGATAGCGTCGATCGGGCGTGCCTCCCGCCGCTCGTGGCGAGCCACTCCAAGCGCCCGAACGACGCTACCTCGACGTGCTGCCTGACCCTGCCAGGAGGCTTCGCCTGATGCCAGTTCTCCACCTCGTCCGTCACGGACAGGCGTCGTACGGCAGCGACGACTACGACAACCTCTCCGACATGGGGCGGGCACAGGCCGAGGCGGTCGGGCGCGAGCTCGTCCGCCGCAGTCTGCGCACGCCCGTCGCGGCTTGCGGGAGCCTGCGCCGGCAGCGTGACACAGCACTGCTCGCGCTGGCGGCAGCCGGCCTTGACGTCAAGCCCATGTCCGACTGCCGGTGGGACGAGTACGACATGGTCCAGATCGTCAAGCGCCATGTCGCGGCCGACACGCCGCCGCATGACGGCACCTCCCGCGACTTTCAGCGAGTGCTGGACCTCGCGCTTGCCGGTTGGGCTGCGGGGGACACGGTTGGCTGGTCGGCCTGGGTGCAGGGCGCCCAGGCGGCGTTGGCCGAAGTCGCGGCCAGTTTGCACAGCCAGCAGGACGGCGTCGTTTTCACGTCCGGCGGAGTGCTCGCCGCTCTCACCGCAGCCTTGATCGGCGCACCGGTCGAGAGCATGGTCGCGCTGAACCGGGTCGCAGTGAATGGAGCGATCACCACCGTGCTCGTCGGTGGACGCGGCACCACCCTGTTGACGTTCAACGACCACGCGTTCCTCGCTCGTGAGCAGGTCACCTTCCGATAGCCGACTCACAGGATCGGGAGCAGCCGGCAGCCCTTGTGCTGTTTGGTCGCGGCCTGCAGATCAAGGTCTGGGCCTCTGAGCCCTCGAGTCGACCGCAGGGAGCTTTTCCGGTCGGAGGCTGCCAGGTATAGACGGGCGCCCAGGTATAGGGGGTGGCCAACAACCAGGACGTCCAGGTACATTGCCTCTTCTGCAATTCTTGGAGACTCCGTCGTGCCGCTACATGCGCCTGCGCATCCCGTCCGATTCGTCACCTCGGCCAGCCTGTTCGACGGGCACGACGCCGCCATCAACATCATCCGGCGCGTGCTGCAGGCACAAGGCGTGGAGGTCATCCACCTTGGCCACGACCGCAGCGTCGAGGCTGTCGTGACAGCGGCGATCCAGGAGGACGTGCAGGGCATCGCCGTCTCCTCCTACCAGGGTGGACATGTCGAGTACTTCAGCTACCTGGTGGAGCGGCTGCGCGAGGCCGGCGCCGGTCACGTGAAGGTGTTCGGAGGGGGCGGCGGCGTCATCGTCGCCGAGGAGATCGCGCTGCTCGCGACCCGCGGAGTCAAGATTTTCTCGCCCGCAGACGGCCAGAAGCTCGGACTCCCCGGGATGATCAATGTGCTCGTCGAGACCTGCGACGTCGACCTCGCAGCCACCCCCGTCCCGCTCGACGACGTGCTCAGAGGCGACCCCGCGTCGCTGGCCCGGGCCATCACCGTCCTGGAGCAGGGCCGCGACCCGCAGCTCGCCGCGGCCGTTCGCGCGGCCGCCCGCCCGGTCCCCGTCCTGGGCATCACCGGCACCGGAGGGTCAGGGAAGTCCTCGCTCACCGACGAGCTGCTCCGCCGCCTGCGCCTCGACCAGGAGGACAAACTCAAGGTCGCGGTGCTGGCCATCGACCCGACGCGGCGTCGAGGCGGCGGTGCGCTGCTCGGCGACCGCATCCGCATGAACGCCCTCGGCAGCGACGAGGTGTTCTTCCGGTCCCTAGCCACCCGCACCTCCGACAGCCCCGTGCCCAGGCACCTCGACGAGATCGTGGCCGCTTGCAAGGCCGCCGGGTTCGACCTCGTCGTGATCGAGACCCCCGGCATCGGCCAGGGTGACGCCACCATCACGTCGTACAGCGACGTGTCGCTCTACGTCATGACGCCGGAGTACGGCGCCGCGTCTCAGCTTGAGAAGATCGACATGCTCGACCAGGCGGACGTCGTCGCGATCAACAAGTACGAACGACGGGGCGCCGAGGACGCTCGGCGTGACGTGGCTCGGCAGCTGGTGCGCAACCGCGCGGCGTTCGGTGTCTCGTGGGAGCAGATGCCGGTCTTCGGCACGAGCGCCGCGCGGTTCCACGACGACGGCGTCACCGCGCTCTACCACCATCTGAAGTCGATGCTGGTCGACAGGGGGCTCGACGTCACCGACGGGGTCCTCCCGACCGTCGACACCAGGACGTCGACCGGGCTGACGAGCGTTCTGCCCACCTCGCGCGAGCGTTACCTCGCCGACATCAGCGACAGCATCCGGGGCTACCACGCGAGGACCGACGCGCAAGCCGACCTCGTCCGGAGGCGCCAGCACCTGCAGACGGCACGGGACCTCGTGCAGGACACCACCGAGCTGGACGCCCTCCTCGCCGGCACGACCATCGACGCAACCGTCGAGGACCTGCTGGCGCAGTGGCCGGCACGGGTCGAGGAGCACGCCGGCGGCGAGCTCGTCTACACCGTCCGCGGGAAGGAGATCCACACGCCGCTGACTAGGACCACGCTGTCGGGGACCAAGGTGCCCCGGGTTGCCCTGCCGCGCACCACCGACCACGGCGAGCTCGTGAGCTTCCTGCGGCGCGAGAATCTGCCGGGACACTTCCCCTTCACCGCAGGTGTCTTCCCGTTCAAGCGCCAGGGCGAGGCTCCGGCGCGCATGTTCGCCGGCGAGGGCGACGCGTTCCGCACCAACAAGCGCTTCAAGGTGCTGTCCTGCAACGGCCAGGCCACCCGCCTGTCGACGGCGTTCGACTCCGTGACTCTGTACGGACGCGACCCAGACCCGCGGCCGGACATCTATGGCAAGGTCGGGACGTCCGGCGTGTCGATCGCGACGCTCGACGACATGAAGGCGCTGTACGACGGCTTCGACCTGTGCTCACCCACCACGTCGGTGTCGATGACCATCAACGGGCCGGCGCCCACCATCCTGGCGATGTTTCTCAACACCGCAATCGACCAGCGCCTCAACCGCTTCCGCGAGGAGGAGGGTCGTGAGCCCGACGAAGCCGAGGCGGCGGAGTTGCGCGCCTGGGTGCTGAGCAACGTCCGCGGGACCGTGCAGGCCGACATCCTCAAAGAGGACCAGGGCCAGAACACCTGCATCTTCTCCACGGAGTACGCGCTGCGCTGCATGGCGGACATTCAGCAATGGTTCGTCGAGCACGAGGTGCGCAACTTCTACTCCGTGAGCATCTCCGGGTATCACATCGCCGAGGCCGGGGCCAACCCAATCAGCCAGCTCGCCTTCACCCTCGCGAACGGCTTCACCTACGTCGAGGCCTACCTCGCGCGCGGAATGTCGATCGACGACTTCGCCCCCAACCTGTCGTTCTTCTTCAGCAACGGCATGGATGCCGAGTACACCGTGATCGGCCGCGTCGCCCGGCGGATCTGGGCGATCGCGATGAAGGAGCGGTACGGCGCGTCCGAGCGCTCGCAGAAGCTGAAGTACCACGTCCAGACGTCGGGCCGTTCCCTGCACGCGCAGGAGATGGACTTCAATGACATCCGGACCACGCTGCAGGCGCTCTGCGCGCTCTACGACAACGCGAACAGTCTGCACACCAACGCCTACGACGAGGCTGTCACCACGCCGACCACCGAGTCGGTGCGCCGCGCTCTCGCCATCCAGATGATCATCGACCAGGAGTGGGGCCTGTCCTCGAACGAGAACCCCCTGCAGGGCTCCTTCGTCGTCGACGAACTGACCGACCTGGTGGAGGTCGCGGTTCTGGCGGAGTTCGACCGGATCGCTGAGCGCGGCGGCGTCCTGGGCGCGATGGAGACCGGCTACCAGCGCGGGCGGATCCAGGACGAGTCGATGCTCTACGAGCACAAGAAGCACGACGGGTCCCTGCCGCTCATCGGCGTCAACACCTTCCTCGCTCCCCCGAGCGACGAGGCATCGCCGACGATCGAGCTGGCCAGGGCGACTGAGGCGGAGAAACAGTCGCAGCTCCAGCGCCTCGTCGGCTTTCACCAGACCCACCGCGACGTCTCGCCGGCTGCGCTCGCCACGCTCCAGCACGCCGCCACCACCGGCGGCAACGTCTTCGCGGCGCTCATGGAAGCCGTCCACTCCTGCTCCCTCGGGCAGATCAGCCAGGCGTTCTTCGAGGTCGGCGGGCAATACCGGCGCAACGTCTAGCCTTCGTGCGTGAGCGACCCGCTGCTGCCTTTCGACCCCATCGCCGAGGCGCGGCGACAGTGGGAGGCGCACGGCTGGGCGGAGGCGGCGGACGGGATGGCCGCTGTCACGTCGGTCATGCGGGCACACCAGATCATGCAGGCCCGGGTAGACGACGTCCTGCGGCCCCTGAGGCTGACCTTCGCCCGCTACGAGCTGCTCATGCTGCTCCACTTCAGCCGCAGCGGCTCCCTGCCCATGACCAGGGCCAGCCAGCGGCTTCAGGTTCACCCGACGAGCGTCACCAACGCTGTCGACCGGCTCGAGGCCGCGGGGCTCGTACGGCGCTCGCCGCACCCGACCGACGGGCGCGGCGTCCTCGTTGAGATCACCCAGCAGGGTCGTGACATCGGCGTCGCCGCGACCGAGCGCCTCAACGCCGACGTGTTCGTCGCCCCCGGCCTGCCACCGCGCCGGCTCGCCGGCCTGCTGTCCTCGCTCACCGAACTGCGCCGCAGGGCGGGGGACTTCCGCTCGGCGTCCGGCTAGACAGCCGGGGCTCGGACCGCGCCGGCGCACCACGGGATTCTTGACACTCACTCCGGTAAGGTCCTTGTGCCGGCAGGCCCCCCGGGCCAAGATGGCGTGTGGCATACCGAGGAGAGGTCGACGCGTACGGTCCAGCCGACTTCCGCCGGCTGCCCGACCTGCTGGTCGCGAAGATGGGCCTCGGCCCTGCGGGCGTGAACGGCTACGTCCTGCGCTGCCTGCGGACCGAGGCGCAGCTGCTCGTCGACGCCGCCGACGACCCGCTGTTCGTGGGCGCTATCACCAGCTCCCGCAGTCTGGAGGCGATCGTGACGACGCATGGCCACGCGCCGCACACGAGGGCGCTCGCAGAGCTCGCCGAGACGACGCACGCCGTGACGGTCGCGCACGCGGCCGACGCCGACGCCCTTCCAGTGTCGCCGACCCGGGTGGTGGGTGACGGCGAGGTCCTGAACATCGGGGAGGTGCCGTTGACCGTCGTGCACCTGCCCGGGCACTCCCCGGGCTCCATCGGGCTGCTGTACTCGCCGAGCGACGGCTCGGCGCCGCACCTGTTCAGCGGGGACGCGCTGCTGCAGGGCGGTCGCGGTTCGACCTCCACTCCGGAGGACGAGGCGCGGCTGCAGGATGTCCTTCGCCGCAGCGTCTTCGAAGTGCTGCCCGACGACACGTGGGTCTACCCCGGCCATGGGCCGGACACGACGGTCGGCGCAGAACGCGCCCGGTTGCTGGAGGCCGCGCGCAGCTAGAAGACGTCGTCAGCGCGCGGCGTCCACCAGCGGCGCGAGACGCTTGGGGAGCTCGGCCCAGGCCTGCGGGGAGTCGATCGTCGAGTCGAAATTGGCGTCGACGATGACGCTGGCCAAGCCGGCCTCCTTCGCGCGCTGCACGCTTTCGACGAGGTTGTCGACCGTGGCGGTCCGCAGGTTGGCCACCACCACCGGCGGCTCGACGAACAGCCGCCAGTAGACCTCGAGCGCAGGACGGTTGACCGGCCTGTGCTCCTGCATCTGCTCGGCGGCCTCCAGGATCTGCTCGAGCGTGCCGGACGCCGGGTTCCAGATGTCGAAGCGCTCGGCGGTGCGCCGGAGTCCGGCAGGCGACCGCATCCCCGACAGCAGCTTCGGGCGTGGGCGCTGCACGGGCTTGGGGCGCACGTCGGACGACGGGATATTGAAGAACTCGCCCGAGAACTCAACCGGATCCGGACCCCAGCACGCTTCGAGGGCATCGAGCATCTCGTCGAGCCGGCGGCCGCGAGTGCGCGGATCGACCTCCATCTGCTGGTGCTCGTCGTCGGACCACCCGACGCTGAAGCCGACGGTGAGCCGTCCTTGCGACAGCAGGTCGAGCGTGGCGAGTCGCTGCGCCAGCTGCACCGGCCGGTGGTAACCAGCGACCAGCACGCTCGTGCCGATGCCCAGGGTGTCGCTCCAGGCCGCTGCGGCGGTCAGCGTCTCGAGGGCGGACAACGTCGTGCGGTACGCCTGTGGGATGGCCAGCCCCGGACGGGCCGAGTACCCGGAGATCGGGTCGTGCGGGAAGAACAGGTGCTCCTGCACCCACACGCTCGCGAAGCCCAGCTCTTGGGCGCTCTCGACGCAGCCGCGCAGAGCAAACCGGTCGACGTGGCCGCCCAGCTGCGGCAGGCACAGTCCGACGGTCGTCATCGATCAGGGCGCCGTCGTAACGGTGGTGGTAACCGCCCCGTCGCCGGGAAGCTGGAGGGACACGAGTTCCGTGTACTCCGCCAGCCCGTGGTGGCCCAGCTCGCGCCCCACACCGGAGCGCTTGAAGCCGCCGAAGGGTGCGAGGACGTTGAAGCGCCCGCCATTGACAGACACCTGGCCGGTGCGCAGCCGGCGCGCGACGGCGACGGCCGCGTCGACGTCGCCCGCCCAGACGGCGCCGGACAGCCCGTAGTCGGAGTCGTTGGAAACGCGGACCGCCTCGTCGACGTCGTTGACCGGGATCACAACGAGGACGGGGCCGAATATCTCCTCGCGCGCGATCCGGGCGTCGTTCGAGACCCGGCTGACGACGGTCGGCTGCACGAAGAAGCCACGGTCGTGGCCCGGCGCCTGCCCCGGCCCCCCGACGAGCACGGTCCCCTGGTCGGCCGCGTCCTCGAGGTAGCCCTGGATCGAGCGGAACTGCCCTGCCGAGGCGACCGGACCGAGAGTGGTTGACGGGTCGAGCGGGTCGCCGACGACGAACGCGCCGACGAGCGCGGCGAGCCGGTCCTCGACCTCGGCGAGCCGGTCACGCGTCACGACCAGCCGCGTCGTCGCAGAACAGGTCTGCCCGTTATTCACGAACGCCGTCCGGACCGCCGCATCCACGGCGGCGTCGAGGTCGGCGTCAGGGCACAGGAGGAAGGCCGACTTGCCCCCGAGCTCGAGCGTGACGCGCTTGACGGTGCGCGCCGCGAGCTCGGCGACCCGGGCGCCCGCCGCGGTCGAGCCGGTCAGGCTCACGAGGTCCACCTCGGGGTGCTGCACCAGCACCTCGCCGGCCTCGGCGCCCCGGCCGGTGACGACGTTCAGCACTCCGGGCGGGAGCCCGAGCTGGGCGACGACCTCTGCCAGGGCGAACGCCGCCAGCGGTGCCACGCTGCTCGGCTTCACCACGGTGGTGCATCCGGCCGCCATCGCCGGCGCCACCTTGGCGGCCAGCTGGTAGAGCGGGTAGTTCCACGGAGTGATGGCGCCGACGACGCCCGCTGCCACCCGCAGGACCAGCGAGCTGCCGATGCGCTCCTCGGCTGGGAGCTCCTCCAGGACGCCGGCCATCGACCGAAAGACCGACACACCGAGGCCGACCTGCACCCGGCGAGAGGACGCCATCGGGGTGCCGACCTCGCGCGCCATAACCGTAGCGAGCTCGTCCTCGCGGGCCTCGAGGGCGTCCGCGACCTGGCGCAGGACGTCGGCCCGCTCCTTGACGCTCGCCCCGGACCAGGCCGGGAACGCCTCACGGGCCGCCTCGACGGCGGCGCGCACGTCGTCCGGCCCGCCGGACGGCACCGTGGCCAGCACCTCTCCGGTGGCTGCCTCGTGCACCTCAATGCGGCCCTCGGCGCGCGCCGCGCGCCACTGGCCGCCGATGTAGAGCTCCTGGCGTGACGTCATCGTCGCCTCTCGTGCACCTGCGGTCGCAAACGCTTCTCCGGGATCGTCGCACAGTTACTAAGCTCGGACTAGAGTTACCGCACGCGACGCGAGAGCGAGGCCGGACAGATGAGCGGTGTCGACAGACGACGGAAGGACCTCGTGGTGCGGCTGTTCCGCGCGTGGTCGAGCGGCGACGCCGATGCGCCTCGCCTGTTCCTGCACCCCCACGCCGTCCTCGACGACTCCATCGGCGGTGCGCACCACGGCTGGGAGGAGATCCGGGCCTACTTCGCGCGCGGCCTGCAGCACTGGCCCGACCTCGAGCTCGTCCCCGCCGGCGAGTGGTGGAGCCGCGACGACGGGCTGGCCTTCACCTGGCTGATGTCGGCGACGGTGCCCGACGACCGCTTCGGCGAGGGCACCGCGGGCCGCCGGTGGCACGCGCCGGGGATGAGCTTTGTGGTCTTCGACGGTGACCTCGTCGTGCGTGAGGTCGACTACCACGACGGCGGGGCCCGAGCCCGCTCCCTGCAGTGACCTACGGCTCCGGGCCGAAGCGGACGAGCACGTCGTCGCGCAGCCGGCGCACGTCGGCGCGGGAGCAGCGCTGCTGGTGGACCACGCGCCGGTAGAGGAAGGGTGCGACGACGGCCTCGAGCACCTGCCGCCCGTCGACATCGGGTCGCAGGTACCCGGACGCGATCCCGGCGGCCACGATCGCGGCGGCCCGGGATGACCGATCGTCGAACAGCAGTCCGCGCACCTCGGCGAGCTCGGGGTCGCGCCAGGCGGCGTCGAGCAGCGCCACCAGCACGGAGCAGTACGTGTCATCGTTGAGCCGGTCGGCGTAGTCCTGGAGGTAGCGCAGCAGCTCGGGCCCCGTGTCCCCGTGCACCGGCTGTGGCGTGCGCAGTGCCAGCTGCCCGAACGCCTCGCAGTACAGCGCGCCGAGGCTCGGCCAGCGGCGGTAGACGGTGCTGCGCGCGACGGCCGCGCGCTCGGAGATGCGGTCCACCGTCGCGGCCTGCACCCCGCTCTCGGCGATCAGCGCGAGCGTCGCGGCGTAGACGGCCCTCCGGGTCTGCGCGACCCGCGGGTCCACGCGCTCGACCGTCACGCCTGCTCCCCCTCGCTCGCCTCGCCCACCAGCTCGGCGACCCTCCGCAGGAACCGGCAATGCACCGCCGTGCCGATCGCGAGCAGGTTCGGCGTACTCGCCGTGCCGTCCGCGAACAGCCTGAGCGCCGTGAGGTTGGCACACGCGCCCTTGAACTGGTTGAAGGCTTCCCACGCGTGCCACGTCGCACGGTCGTGCCGGACCCCGGCGGTGTCGGCGATGGCGGCGTACCACTCCTGCGCGCCCTTGAGCTTGCGGCTACGGATGGTCGCGAAGTACGCCCAGTCCTCGGCGGGGTCGCCGTGGTGGACGAACTCCCAGTCAGTCAGGGCCGTGATGCTCCCGTCCATGTGCAGGAAGTTGCCCGGTCCCGGGTCGCCGTGGACGACGGCCACCGGGCCGGTGGGCCGCAGGTGGCGGCGCAGCCAGGCCGCGGCCTCCTCGAGCAGCGGCACATGCACCGGCACCGCGTTGCGGTAGACGCCGACCCAGCGGTCGACCTGCGCCTGCACCGCCTCCTCCGGCGAGGGCGGCTCGCCGAGGACGCGCGGGTCCACCTGGTGCACGGCGTGCAGCGCGTGCAGGAAGCGCCTGAGCACGGCGTCGTCGACCGAGGAGGCGCCCGGCACGAGGTCCATCACGAAGAACGGCTGGCCGAGCGGCCCCGGGTCCCGCTCGATCCACCGCACCGGCGCCACCGGCACGCCGGCTCCCGCGAGCGCCTGCATCGCCTCGGCCTCGAGGGTCCCGTCGGTGCCGAACGTGCCGCCCTGCTCCACACGGACGACGAAGGACTCGCGCCGCAGCGGACCCTCGACGTCCACCACCAGCATCCGGCGCGAGTGACCCCCCGAGCGCACGACCGCCCGCGCGACGGTGACGGCGCCGCCGAGGGCCGCGGAGAACCAGCCGGTCAGCGCGGCGAGCTCGTCGTCCGGGACCCGGCGCTCGACCGGCTCGAGGTCAGTGGCGGGGTGCCCAGCGAAGGTCACGAGCAGCGGCGCCGCCGCAGCGACGTCCTCGTCGAGCTGCTCCACCATCTCCGAGCGCACCCGCCGCGCCCGCTCCTGGGCCGCCTGGTGCTCCGGCCGCTCGACCGCGGCGACCAGGACGTCGGAAGCCTCGTGCAGGGCCTCGGCCAGCCCGAGTCCGGGCAGGTCGAGGGCCTCCCCGAGCCGGCGGGCCCGCTCTGCGCCCTGGTCCCCCGGCCGCGAGGCGGCGTACGCCGCGAGACCCTGGAGCTGGACCGCAGTGTCCAGCTCGTGCCCGGGCGGCAGGGCAGGCGCAACGACGTCGCGCAGCGTGGCCGCAACCGAGCGCCAGAGGACGTCGTCCTCGATCCGGGCGCCGCTCATGCCGATCCCCGCAGCGACGCAGCGATCTCCGCCTCGAGTGCGAGGTCGAACCCCGCTCCCCACAGGGGGTCCGCGATCGCGGTGTCAACGTCGGCGAGCGGGGAGTCGCAGAACCACGCGTAGGTCTCGCGGTGCCCGGTCGTGAACTCGCGCGCCGGCGGCAGCCCCAGCAACCGCTGCGCCTTCACGGTGCTCAGCACGCCGTGGTGCTTGGCGGCGAACAGGTGCCCGTACGCCGCCTTCGGCAGCTGCGCCACGCGCTCGTCCGGCACCGGCACGACATCCGCCTCGACCCCGACGACGTCGGCGAGCGTCTGCACGTACTCCGCTGCGCTCACGCCCTCTCCGGTGAGGTTGAAGGCCTCGCCGACGGCCTTCGGGTGCTGGCCCAGGAGCACCAGCCCCGCGCACAGGTCGTCGATGTGCCCGTACGACGTGGTGACCAGGCCTGCGTGCGGCAGCAACACCGGCAGCCCGCGGCGCAGCCGGACGAACATCGCCGTCTCCATGTCGTGAATGTTGTTGCCGGGTCCGTAAATGGCTGCCGGTCGGGCCACCGTGGCGGGGAAGCCCCGGTCGCGGGCGACCCCGAGGAGCACCTGCTCGGCGTACGCCTTGAAGCCGCCGTACGTCGTGGCGGGCTCGTCCCGGAACGGCTGGTCCTCGGTCCACGGGAAGAAGCCGCTGGGCCGGTAGGCCATGACCGACGAGACGAAGACGTAGCGGCCGGTCCGGCCGTCGAGGAGGTCAACCAGGCCCTCGACGGACGAGCCGCCGGCGGCCATGACGAAGCCGGAGACGTCATAAACGGCGTCCCACTCCGTGCCTGCGAGGGCGGCGCGGACCGCGCACGCGTCCTTGCGGTCAGCCACCAGCTGCGGGACGCCGTCCGGGGGCGAGGTGGTGCCGCGGTTGAGCAGCGTGACCTCGGCGCCGGCCTCCTGCAGATGCGTGACCAGCCGGCCGCCGACGAAGCCGGTCCCGCCGAGCAGAAGGCTCCGCACGCATGCTGCTCCGTCCGCGAGGTGGCCGCCGCTCCGGCTGCTCTGCAACACATGCTCGCACGAACGGCACGGATCGACCAGGGTTTGTGCGACAGTTTGTTGCAGAGAATCGAATCGCCTGCTTCAGTGGGCGGATGACCTCCGGACCCATCCCCGCCACCGCCGGCGCTCCCACCGCGGGACGGCTGACCAGGGCCGACGAGTGGCCGCGGCACCAGGTGGCGCGCACCTTCGACACCGTCGCGAGCGACTCCCCGCACTGGAGCGACGGCTTCTACTTCACCGCCTCGGACGACGAGGGGACCGCCTCGCTCTACACGGCGGTGCGCCTCTACCCGAACAACGACGTCATGGACGGCTACGCCTGCGTGCGCGTCGCCGGACAGCAGCACAACCTTCGGTGGTCGCGCCGGCTCCGCCCGGCAATTGACGACCTGGTGGTCGGACCGTTCGCGGTCGAGATCCTAGAACCGCTCGCCCGGCTGCGAACTACCTGCGCCCCCAACCCCTACGGCATCGCGTACGACGTGACGTGGACGGGGCTGCACGAGCCCTACCTCGAGGGCTACGTCGAGCGCTACGCCGGCGGCCGGCTCCACGCGCAGCGCTGCAACTACGACCAGTGCTGCGACGTGGCTGGCTGGATAGAGATCGCCGGGCACCGGCTCGAGCTGACCGAGAGCTGGGTCGGCGTCCGTGACCACTCGTGGGGCCTCGGGCGCACCGGGGGCCCAGTCTCGCCGGCCGCCGCGCCGCAGCCGGACGGGGCCGGCTCCAGCAGCTTCGCGGTCCGGCAGTGGGTGATGGTGCGCTTCCCGGACCGGGTGGTGTTCTGGCAGCTGCACCAGGACGATGACGGCCGGTGCGCGATGTTCGAGAGCCGGGTGCTGCCCCGCGACGGCGGCCAGCCGTGGTCGTACGTCAGTCCCGGTGACCTTCGGCTTGAGCTTGTGCCGGGGCACCGCCGGCTGCGAACCGGCACCCTCGAGCTGCGTCGGCCCGACGGCGGCGCCGACCGCTTCCGCTTCACCGTGGTGGGTGGCCCGGTCTACCTGCAGGGCGGCGGCTACTGGCAGGGCTTCGACGACGGCCTCGGGCGCGGCGTGTACCGGGGCGACGACCACGGCGAGGGGGAGGTGTGGGACGTGTCGTCACCGTCCGAGGTGCGCGACCCCAAGGGGCTATTCCGTGCCCGCCCGGACGCCTACGCGGAGACCTTCGGCGTGTTCGTCGACCTCGACGACGAAAGTCGGCGCGGCACGGGCCACCTGGAGTGCGTCATCGCGGGCACCCACCCCGACCTCGGCTGATCAGCCCTGCTGGAGGTCCGACACCAGCGACGTCATCAGCCGCTGCGGCTCGTCGAGCACCTCGCGCATGCGCGTCAGCAGCGCCTGCTCGACCATCGCAGCGAAGCGGTCGGGGAAGACGACCGCCGCCTCGTCCTCCCAGGCCGTCAGCGAGCGCTCTGCCACCTCTTGCGGGGACGCCTTCGGGTAGGGCACGTCCTTCGCCATGTCGGTGTCGACGAAGCCGGCGTGCACGGTCGTGACGACGACGCCGTCCGCGAGCAACTGCTCGCGGACGGCTGCGGCGAGCATGCGCTGCGCTGCCTTGCTCGCCCCGTACACCGGCGAGCTGCGCGAGACCACCAGACCAGCGAGGGAGTTAACGAACAACACGCCGCCGCCGCGAGCCCGCAGCCCGGGTGCCAGCCCGCGCAGCAGCTCCAGAGGGCCGAAAACGTTGACCTCGAACGTCTCCCGGACCAGCGCCTCGTCGGTCTCGAGCACCCGCCCGGCGGGAGCGAGACCGGCGTTGCTGACCACCAGGTCGACGTCCGGATACGACCCGACCACGAGCCTGCGGTCCGCCGCCGAGGTCACGTCCAGGCGCACGGCCACGACTCGCTCGCCCAGCCGCGCGCGGACCTGCGCGAGCGAGTCGGGGTCCCGCGCACCGGCGTAGACCCTGGCGGCGCCGCGCACGAGCAGCGCCTCGACGATCGCCAGCCCCAGCCCGCGGTTGGCGCCGGTGACAAGGACGTTCCTACCGGCGATCTGCATGCGTGCTCCTCCCCCGGCCGCAGCCGAGTTCATGCGGCGGACACGCCCGCCTCGCTCTGGGCAGACCCACCAGGTAATACGTCGCAGGTGCGCACAGGAGTGGACAACGTCCCCACGAGGAGTTAACTGTGACCGACGACACACTTTCCGGGTCGTCAATCGGACGAAGCCTCCCAAGAGAGGAGCGCACCTCCCCCGCGATTGCTCGGCTCCCAGACTCGGCGGCCGCCGCGGTCTGCCGCTGATGCGGTCCGCTCACCGCACCCCATGGAGCTCCCCGTGACCCCGACCGACACCCAAAGGACCGGTACCGCCGACCTTGGCAGCACCGCCGACCTGCTCGCCCTGCCGGACGACCCCGGCGAGACGGTCTGCCGGTCCCTCCTCGCGCGCAAGGACGCCGTCCTGGAGCTCGGCGTCTCCGCGAGTGGTCTCGGCCCGTCCACCGTCTACCTCATCACCATGGAGCACCGCACCCACCTCTCTCCGCCCGAGGCCAGGGCAGCCGCCGAACAGCTCCTGCGGGCCGCCGCCAAGGCCGAGAACGGCCACGGCTGACACCCGCTCATCGGATCGGGTCTGCGCAGCGGAGGTCGGAGAGCGGCCGGACCGGGTCACAGCAGTCTTCGGCCTGGCTCGCGTCGGCCACGCGGGCGTACAGCGCTCACAGACGCCCGTCGGCGCGTACACCTCGACCAGGTGGCCGAGGTCGTGGCGCCGTCGTGGAAGGCGTACCCCGAGCCCGTCGGCGTACGGGCCGCCAATGACCACGGGCCAGCCCAGGGCGACCAGGCGGCACTGCTCCGTGGCCAGGTCGTCGCAGAACCACGCGACGTGGTGCAGGCACCGGCCGCTGGCACGGCGTCGCGCGAGGAGGCGGAGGGCTGCACCTGCACCTGCACCTGCATCAGCTCGAGCTGCAGCGCGCCGCACTGCCCGTACGCCGACGCGTGGCAGAAGTCCATGCCGTGCCTTCTAGCGGCCGGTGTAGACGGGCGGGCGCTTCTCGCGGAAGGAGCGCAGCGCCTCCGCCATGTCCTCAGTCCGGCTGGCGAGCACCTGGCCGCGGTTCTCGAGCGCGACCGCCTCCTCCAGAGAGGCGGCGTCGACATTGGCCAGGACGACCTCCTTGGTCAGCCGCACGCCCAGCGGGCTGTTGCCGACGATCAGGGAGGCGGTGTCGAGGGCGGTCGCCAGCAAGTCGTCGGCCGGCACCAAGCGGTTAACCAGCCCGAGCCGGGCGGCCTCCTCCGCGTCGACCATCCGGCCGGTCAGCAGAATCTCGGAGGCGTGCCCCAGCCCCACGAGGCGCGGCAGCGCCCAGGAGGACCCGCAGTCGCCGCCGGTCAGGCCGATCTTGACGAAGGCGGCGTTGAACCTCGCCGCCGGCGAGGCGTAGCGGACGTCAGCCGCGAGGGCGAGGGAGAACCCTGCACCGGCCGCGGCGCCGTTCACAGCCGCCACCACAGGCTGCGGGATGCGGCGGAAGGCAGTGATCGCCTCGGCCCAGGACTCCTGTCCGCGCACCATTTCGGCCGTTGTCATGGCGGGCAAGGTGGCTGCGTCGTCGAGGTCCAGACCCGCGCAGAACGCCCGCCCGGCTCCGGTAAGCACCACGACCCGCGCCGTCTCGTCGCGGGCGAGGTCGTCACAGAGGGCCTTGAGGGCCGCGAACATGCCGAAGGTGAGCGCGTTCAGCCGGTCGGGCCGGGACAGCGTGACCAGCACGATGCCGTCGCGCGGGCGGTCGACCTCGAGGTTCTCGTACGTCGGCATGCCGGTGCTCCCTCGGATCGGCGCCTGCGGTTCACCATGCTTACTTGAGTGTCCGTTGAGTATCAAGTCGCTCACGAAACACGGGGCGGTATCCCGAGTTTCTTGACGCGGACTCCTCTAACGACGACTATGGCGTCGGTCACAGCGTGAACTGCGCGCGAGATCGCGTTCCTCTGCGGCATCCCGCCCGCAGGCACCGACAAGGAGAAGCCAGATGACGAACGCCGCCGGAGCCGCCCAGCTCGACGACGTCACCCGGGAGGCCCTGGTCGGGCTCGTCATCCACGGGATGCACCGGGGGGCGCTCGCCCCCGAGCAGCAGGCGCTGGTCGACCAGGGCCTGGCCATGGCCAAGGGCCCGCTCGTCATGCCGACCCCAGCCGGCACGGCCGGCGCTCAGCAGGCGCTCCGCCTCGCGGCAGGCGGCGACGTGGAGAAGGCGCTCCGTCCGCTCTTCGAGAAGTTCCTGCCGGTCAACCACCAGCTCCGCGAGCTCTGCACGGGCTGGCAGCTGCGCCCGGACGGCACGCCCAACGACCACAGCGACGCGGGGTACGACGCCTCGGTGCGCGACCGGCTCGACGACATCGACAGCGCGATCGGCCGGATCCTGCGCCGCATATCCGATATCACCCCCCGCCTGGCGCACTACCGCGACGACCTGACGGCCTCCCTCGAAAGGTTCGACAACGGCGACGCCGGCATGCTCACTAGCCCGCTCACGCACAGCTACCACACCGTCTGGATGTGGCTGCACCAGGAGCTGCTGCTCCTGCTCGGCATCAGCCGCGCCGAGGACGAGAAGCTCGAGGCCGAGCTCGTTGCCGGGCAGATGGTCTGATGCCTCGCGCGAGCACCCAGCTCGTCCCGTACGGCCAGGGGCGGGTCCGCGGGCTCGGGCCCACCGAGCTCGGCGTACACGGCGACCAGATGGACCGGCTGGTCGCCCTCGGCCTTCCGACCGTCCCGGGCATCACCATCCCGGTGCAGTCCGCGCGGGACCTGACCGACCCCGCGGTGGCCCGCCAGGTGGTGGACCTCATGGAGGAGCTCGTCGGCCGTCGGATCGGTGAGGGCGACTCGCCGATGCTGCTGCGGCTGGTGCCGAGCGCGCCGGTCGCGGCGAGCGGGCTACCGCCGCAGGTGCCGGGGATCGGCCTGACGCCGACGAACGCCAAGTCGCTCATCGACCTCATCGGCCGCGAGGGTGACCTCTACGAGACGTGGGCATCCGTCCTGAAGCTCGTCGCTGAGGACGCACTGGACGTCCCGCCCGACGCCCTGGAGGACGCCCTGGAGGGCGTGACCACGCCCGAGGGCCAGGTCGAGGCGCTGCTAGGCATCTGCGCCGCTCAGGGGTCCGGACCCGTCCCGGAGGACCCGGCCGAGCAACTCGCGCTCTGCGCCGCCGCCCTCCTGGCGCGGTGGCGGTCTCCGCGCGGCCGCCGGGCCCGCCGCTCGCAGAAGCTGCCGGGCGACCTCGGGCTCGCCCTGCACGTGCAGGCCGTGCACATCGGCCCGTGGGAGCGCAGCGGCATAGGCACGGCCGCCAGCCGGGACCCCGAGACCGGTGCCCTTGCGCCGACCGGCACGTTCCATCGTGGCGTTCGGCGCAGCGCGCTGCCGACCACGGGCTCCGGCGAGCCGCTGAGCGCGCTGCCCGGCGGCACCGACCTGCTCAAGCACACGCTGGCCACCCTCGAGCACCACCTGCGCGATGTCGCCCAGGTGACTTTCGAGCTGCGCGACGGCAAGCTCTCGCTGCTCAGCGCCTCGGCGCTCGAGCGCCCCAGCCCGCGCGCCGCCCTGCGGCTGGCGGTCGACCTCGCCACGGCCGGCACCATCGACCGGCAGGCCGCCCTGCGCTCGGTGCGCCCGCAGGTGGTGCAGGAGCTGCTGCACGCGCAGCTGCGCCTGACCGGGGATGAGCAGCTGCTGGCGCAGGGCCTGGCCGCCTCCCCCGGCGCGGCCCGCGGTCTAGTGGTGCTGTCCTCGCAGCGCGCCCTTGAACTCGCGGCCGGTGGCGTTCCCACCGTCCTCGTCTCGTCGGAGACCACGCCCGGCGATGTCCCCGCCCTGCTCGCCGCCGACGCGGTCGTGACAACCTCCGGCGGACTCGCCTCGCACGCCGCCGTCGTCGCCCGCGGCTCGGGCACGCCGGCCGTCTGCGGCGCCTCCGAGCTGCGCATCGACCTCGTCAGGGGCACCGTGAGCGCCGGAAGCCGTACCGTCCGCGAGGGCGACACGGTGACCGTGGACGGCCGGTCCGGCGCCGTCTACCTCGGCGAGGTAGACATCCGTCCGGCGGAGCCGCCGGCCGAGCTGGACACACTGCTGGCCTGGGCCGACGACGTGCGCGTGCTGCGGGTGCGCACCAACGCCGATACCGTCCGCGAGACGGCGGCGGCGCTGCGGCTCGGTGCCGAGGGCATCGGGCTGTGCCGCACCGAGCACCAGTTCCTCGGCGACCGCCTCCCGGTAGTGCGCCGCTACCTGCTGGCGCAAGACGAGACCGCCCACCAGGAGGCGCTCGAGGCGCTCACCGACGCACAGTGCGAGGACTTCCAGGCGCTGCTCCGGGCCGTCGGTGACCTGCCGGTGACCGTCCGGCTGCTCGACGCGCCGCTGCACGAGTTCCTGCCGCACGACGGAATGTACGAGGACGACTCGCAGCAGCGGCGGGCGGTCGAGATGCGCGAGGTGAACCCGATGTTGGGCCTGCGTGGGGTGCGCCTGGCGCTGCTTAACGACGACCTCTACCCGGCCCAAACACAGGCGCTGCTGAGCGCCTGGGTGATGGTGTCGAAGGAGGGCATCTCCCCGCAGCTCGAGATCATGATCCCGCTGGTGTCCCTCCCAGAGGAGCTCGCCGTCGCGATCGCGCAGGTGCACCACGCGGCGGACAAGGTGGAGGAGCAGACGGGGGTCCGGGTGCCCTACCTCGTCGGCTCGATGGTCGAGACGCCGCGCGCGGCGCTGATGGCCGACCGGCTCGCCGAGCACGCCGACTTCCTCTCCTTCGGCACCAACGACCTCACGCAGATGACGTATGGGTTCTCCCGCGACGACGTCGAGGCCCGGCTGCTGACCGGCTACATCGAGCGCGGACTGCTCAGCGCCAGCCCGTTCGTGGAGTTCGACCCCGACGGCGTTGGCGCACTGGTAGCCATCGCCGTGCAGAAGGCGCGCTCGGTCAAGCCGGGCATCAAGCTCGGCGTCTGCGGCGAGCACGGCGGCGACGCCACTTCGATCCTGCGGCTGGCCCCGCTCGGCCTCGACTACGTGTCCTGCTCCCCGCAGCGCGTCCCGATCGCGCGGCTCGCCGCCGCGCACGCCGTCCTGGAGGAGTCCCTGTGACCGCCGAGCTGATCGCCCTCTCCGATGACCGGGCGGCAGAGGTCGCGAGCCTGCGGCGGACCGTGCGTGCCGTGTGCGACGACGCCGGCGGGCCGGCGGCCGTCCGCCGCCTGGAGGCCGACGGCCGGCGCTACGACGCCGGGCTGTGGGATGTCCTCGGCGTGCAGGTGGGGCTGGCCGGACTCGGGCTCCCGGAGGCCGCCGGCGGCATCGGCGGGCTGGCCGAGGTCGCGGCGGTCGCGGAGGAGCTCGGCCGCGCGCTGCTGCCCGTTCCGTTCCTGTCCTCGACGGTCCTGGCCGGGCAGGTCCTCGCCCACGCCGGCGAGGCGGCGCTGACCGCCCTGGAGCGGGTGGCCGCCGGCGACCTGGCAACGCTCGCGCTCGCCGACGCCGACGGCGTCTGGGATCCGGCGAAGGTGGAGGTGACGGCAACCGTCGGGGACGGCGCGTGCACCGTGGACGGCGTCGTGCCCTTCGTGCTGGACGGCGCCGACGCCGCGCTGGTCGTCGTCGCCGCACGCACGCCCCACGGCGTGGACCTGTTCGTCGCGGAGACCCGCTCGGCCCAGGTCGGCACGGTCGTCGTGGAGACGCTCGACCTGTCGCGCAGCCAGGCCCTCGTCACCTTCACCGACGCCCCGGCCACACGCGTGACGACCGGCGGCTCCGCGGACGCGGCCGTGCGGCCTGCCCTCGACGTGGCGGCCGTCGCGATGGCCGCCGAGCAGTTCGGCGGCGCCCAGGCCTGCCTGGACATGACGGTCGCGTACGTGAAGGACCGTCGGCAGTTTGGGCGTCCGATTGGCAGCTTCCAGGCCATCAAGCACGCCTGCGCCGACCTGCTGGTCCTCGTCGAGGCGTGCCGCTCAGCAGTCGTGCGCGCGCTCGAGGTGGAGGGCTCACCCGAGGCGCTGGCCGAGGCGGCCGCGGTCGCGCAGAGCTGGTGCTCCGACGCCTACCGTTCCGTTACCGCGGAGACGGTGCAGCTACACGGCGGCATTGGCTTCACCTGGGAGCACGACGCCCACCTGTACTTCCGCCGGGCCCGGGCCGACGCCGCCCTGCTCGGCAGTGCCGCCCACCACCGCGAGCGGCTGGCCGGGCTGCTCGCCTGGTAGCCCGCGAACGGCAGAGCGCCTCGCGGTCCGGTCGGACGGCGGGGCGCTCGTCTGCCTGCGTCAGCTGCGGCCGAGCGCGGACCAGGGGACGTCCTTGTCGACCCGCGGCTCGGGCGGGAGACCGAGGACGCGTTCAGCAATGACGTTGCGCTGGATCTGGTCGGTGCCGCCGGCCAGCCGGTAGCCCGGCGCGCCCAGCAGGTGCTCGGTCCACGCGAAGGTGCCACGCTCCCCGCCGTTCGCCGCGACGCGAGGGCCGAGCAGCTCGGCCGCCATCTCGCCGGTGCGCACGAGCAGGTCGGACGCGAGCAGCTTCCCGATGGACGCGCCCGGGCCTGGCGAGACGCCGGCTGCGGCCGCCCGCGCCACCCGCTCGGCCGTCGCGGCCTTGAGGACGCTGCGGACGTACAGATCGGCGAGCGCCTGCCGGACGACCGGGTCGCCGGTGCGACCGAGGCCGCGCGCCACGCCGAGCACGTCGTCGAAGGTGCCACCCTTGCGGCGGGTCCCGGATCCGGACGACGTCCGCTCAAACGACAGCGTCGCCGTCGCGACCTTCCAGCCCTGGCCGACCTCACCGACCCGGAGCGCGTCGGGGACCCGGGCACGGGACAGGAAGACCTCGTTGAACGACGAGCCGCCGCTCATCTGGCGGATCGGCCGGATCTCCAGACCCGGGGTGTTCATGGCGACGAGAAACGCCGTGATGCCCTTGTGCTTGGGCACATCGGGGTCGGTGCGGGCGAGCAGCAAGCCGTACTCGGCGTGCCGCGCACCCGAGCTCCAAACCTTCTGCCCGTCGAGCACCCACTCCTCGCCGTCGGGCACCGCACGGCAGCCGAGTGCCGCGAGGTCGCTACCGGCACCCGGCTCGCTGAAGAGCTGGCAGGCCAGCAGGTCAGTGCGCAGGAACGGCTGGGCAAAATCCTCGCGCTGCTGCGGCGTCCCGAACATCGCCACGGCCGGACCGACCAGACCGGTCGTGACGCTGATGAGTTCACTAGACGGCGGCGCCGCAAAGGCCGCCTCCTCCCGGGCGAAGGCCATGGAGTACGACGCCGGCAGTCCGGCACCCCCCTGTTCGGGCGGCAGCGTGAGGGCGCCGTAGCCGGCGTCGTAGCGGGCCCTGCGGTAGACGCGGACCGCGTCGAGCAGCCGGGTCTCCTCCTGGTCGCTGACGTTGCGGAAGACGGCCAGGTCGACGGGGCCGTCGTCGTCCTGCGCGGCGCGGGGCGGCAGCGTCTCGGCGAGCCAGGCGCGGACCTGGCCGCGCCAGATCTTCAGGTCGGGGACCATGGCTGCCTCTCGGGGCTCAGACGGTAAGCACGGCGCAGGCCGACAGGCCCGGTGCGCCGTACACGTGGGTGAAGCCGACGCGCGGGCCGCCGGGGACCTGACGACCGGGCGCACGGCCCTGCAGCTGGCGGACGACCTCGTGCACCTGGCGCAGGCCGGAGGCGCCGACCGGCTCGCCGTTGGCCAGGCACCCGCCGTCGGTGTTGACGGGCAGCGCGCCGTCGACGTCAGTCGTGCCCTCGGCCAGCAGCTGCTCCTGCTCGCCGTGCTTGCACAGGCCGGTCTCGGCGAGGTGGATCATCTCCGAGCCGCTGTCGGTGTCCTGCACCTGAGCGACCTCCACGTCCGCCGGCGAGAGGCCGGCCTCGGCGAAGGCCGCCTCCGCGGCGTCGACCGTGGGGCTGTTCCACGGGTCGGTGGTCAGCCAGGGCGAGAAGACCTCGAAGGAGCCGAAGCGCCGGGTGCGCTGGGTGACGGCGGCGAGCCGCACGGGGGTGTCGCACAGGTCGCCGGCCCGGTCGCCCCGAGCGAGTACCAGCGCGACCGCGCCCTGGCTCGGCTGGCAGAACATGTACTGCGTCAGCGGCTCGTTGACCGGTGCGGCGGCGAGGACCTCGTTCTCGGTCAGCGGCGTGCGACGCCAGGCCGTCGGGTGCGCCTCGCCGTTGCGGAACGCGCGAGCGGAGATGCGGGCAAGCGTGCGGTCCGAGACGCCGTGCTCGTGCTGGTAGCGCCGCGTCTTCATCGCGAAGTACTGGGTCGTGACCATCATCCCGGTCTCGGCATACCACCCCCCCAGCCCGTACGCCGAGGCGTCGGCCGCGAAGGCACCGCGCTCGTGCTTGTCGAACCCGACGACGGCGACGAGGTCAGCCCGCCGGCTCTGCAGGGCGCTGACCGCGGTGCCCATGGCGACGCCGCCCGTGGCGCAGCCGTTCTTCACCGTCGTAAAGGGGATCCCGGTCAGCCCGACGCGGGAGACGAGCGAGTCAGGCTTGCCGGAGACGTTGCTGCCGCCGACCGCGAAGTCGATGTCGGACCAGCTGACCCTGGCGTCGTTGAGGGCGCCGCGCAGCGCCTGTTCAGCGAGGTCCAGACCGCTCAGCTCGTGGCGGCCGAAGGCGGTCATGCCGCCTCCGACCACGTAAACGTCCTCGGCCCTCACAGCGCCGCCTCGTCGAGCTCGAACGCGTAGGTGACGACCTCGCCCCCGGCCGCCGACACGACCGGCTCGAGCACGAGCCGGACGGGCGTGCCGATGTCGAGGTGCTCACGGTCGAGCAGCAGGTGGCCCTCCACGAGCACCTCGCCCAGGTCGACATAGCCGACCGGGAACGGTGTGAAGCCGCCCGCCGGCGGGGAATACGGCGCCTTCGGGGCGAAGCCCTGGACCGTCCACGTCCACACGGTGCCGCGGTCGGCCAGCGCGTGAGGCACCATAGCCGCCTGCGAGCAACGCGGGCAGGACCCGGCCGCCGGGAAGACCACCGTCCTGCAGCTCCCGCACCGGCTGCCCAGCAGGCGCGGCGGGTCGAGCGACGCGAACAGCGACGCGTCCACGGGGACGACCTCGGGCTGGACGTCGGTCATGTCGTGTCCTCCGCTCAGCCGGCGAGGAGCAGCAGCGGTCGGGCCAGCAGGCTGCTCACCGTCTGGAGGAACTCGGCCGCCGGCGCACCGTCGACGGCGCGGTGGTCGAAGGACAGGCTGAGCGTGAGCACCGAAGTGCGCACCGGCACCTGGCCCTCCCACCGAACGCCGTCGCGGACCCGGCCGACTCCGAGGATGCCCGTGTTGCCGGGGTTGACGACCGGGGTGAAGAAATCGACGCCGTAGGAGCCGAGGGAGCTCACGACGAACGTCGCGCCCTCCATCTGCGGCAGGCTCAGCCGAGCGTCGCGGGCGGCCGTCGCCAGCGCGCACGTCTCCTCCGCGATGCTGACCAGCGGTCGCCGGTCGGCGTGGCGCACAACCGGCACGACGAGGCCGTCCGGCACGGCGACGGCCACGCCCACGTGCACCTCCTCGAGCAGGTGGATGGCGCCGTCGCGGATGGTCGCGTTGAGGATCGGGTGCTCGAGCAGCGCGTGCGCCGCGGCCCGGACGACGAAGTCGTTAATGGTCGGCACCCGCAGGCCCGTGCCGGCCCACTCGACCTTGAGCTTCTCGCGCAGGGCGAGCAGGTCGCCGACCTCGGCCTCGTAGCCGTGCGTGAGCTGGGCCATCTCCTGCAGGCTCGCGGTCATGTTGCGGGCGATAGCTCCGCGCATGCCGGTGAGCGGGATGACCTGGCCGGCCCGCGGGCCGGCGGGGGCAGCAGGGGGCGCCGAGGCAGCAGCGGCAGCCGCGGTGGCCTCGACGTCCGCGCGCCGGATGCGACCGCCCAGCCCGGTGCCTCGCACGCTCGCGAGGTCTACGCCGTTGGCGACCGCGTGCCGACGCACCAGGGGCGAGACGAAGTGGCCCGGCGAAGGCCCGTCGACCACGGCTGGCGCAGGGATGCCTGCCGGTGCGGACTGAGCGGAGACGGCGGCCGGCCGCGCGGCGACCTCGTCCTCGACGTCCTCGGACACGATGCGTCCACCGGGGCCGGTGCCGCGCAGCGTCGTGAGGTCCACGCCCTGCAGCTCGGCGACCCGCTTGGCGTTCGGGGACGCGAGCAGCCGGCCGCCGGAGGCCATCGCTGGTGCGGAGGAAGGCGCGAGCTGGAGCTCGCCGACGTCGGACGCTGCGGGCGCCGCCACCTGCGCGACGGCCGAGTCGGAGGGGCCAGCCGGCGCCTGCTCGTCGCCGCTGAGCAGCCACGCGATCAGCGCGCCGGGCGGCAGGGTCACGCCCTCGGGCACGACCGGCTCGAACCGTCCCTCCCCCTCGGCCTCGACGTCGACGTCGACCTTGTCGGTAGCGAGCCGCAGCAGGACGTCGCCGGTCTTGACGACGTCGCCGGAGCGCACCACCCACTCCAGGATGGTGCCCTCCTCCATCGTGAGCCCGAGCTTGGGGAGCAGGACCTCCAGCGCCACGGCTCAGCCCCGCTCGAGGATGCGGCGGCAGCCCGCAGCGATGGCAGACCGGTCAGGCAGGTAGGCGTTCTCGAGCGACGGGCTAAACGGCACAGGTGCGTATGGCGCCCCGATGCGCATGACCGGTGCGTCCAGGTGGTCGAACGCGACGTCGGTAATCTGCGCGGCGATCTCCGCACCCAGGCCGCCGAAGGTGACGGCCTCGTGGACGACCACAACGCGGTTGGTCTTGCGGGCCGATGTGACGATGGTGTCTGTGTCGAGCGGCTGCACGGTGCGCGGGTCGATGACCTCGACGCTGATCCCCTCGCCCGCGAGCTGCTCCGCCGCGGCAGCCGCCTCGACGGCCATGCGGCCGAGCGCGACGACGGTGACGTCGCTGCCCTCGCGCACCGTTGCCGCCTGGCCGAACGGGATCGCGTAGATTACCTCCGGCACGTCGCCCTTGACGCCAAGCAGCTTCTTGTTGAGCATCATAATGACCGGGTTGTCGTCGCGCACCGCCGTGACCATCAGCCCCTTCGCGTCGTACGCCGAGGACGGCATCGCGACCTTCAGGCCGGGCGTGTGGGCGAGCCACGCCTCGAGGCTCTGGCTGTGCTGCGCGCCGGCGCCGAGGCCCGCCCCCGAGGCGACGGTGATGACCAGCGGCACGCGGACGTCGCCGCCGAACATGAATTTCATCTTGGCTGCCTGGTTGACGACCTGGTCGAGGCAGACGGCGAGGAAGTCCATAAACATAATGTCAACGATCGGGCGCAGGCCGCGCGAGGCGGCGCCAACCCCGAGGCCGACGATCGCAGCCTCCGAGATGGGGGTGTCGATCATCCGGCGGGGGCCGAACTCCGTCAGCAAGCCGTCGTACATGTGGAAGACGCCGCCGTAGCCCGCGACGTCCTCACCGACGACGAAGACGTCCTCGTCCTCGCGCATGAGCTGGTGCAACGCCTCGTTGTAGGCCTTGACGTAGGTCAACTGGCGGCCGGTCCCGGTCGGCACCGCGCTCTTCTCCGTCGTGGTCGTCATGGCTCAGGCCTCTGTGGTGTACACGTTCAGCAGCACGTCGGCCGGGTCGGGCTCGGGACTGTTCTTGGCGAACGCGACGGCGTCCGCGGCGTCGGCGCGCGTCTCATCCCAGATCTGCTCGAACGCCTCCTTCGTCAGCAGGCTGTCCGCGACCGCCCGAGCCTCGAGCAGCTCGATGGCGTCGCGCTTCTTCCACGCGTCGATCTCCTCCTGCGTCCGGTACGGGATGCGCAGGCCCTTGACGCCCTGGTGGTCGTAGTAGCGGTACGTCTTCGCCTCGACCATGCTCGGGCCCTCGCCGGCGCGCGCCCTCTCGACCGCACGGGCCACCGCGAGCTTCACCGCCACCGCGTCCATGCCGTCGCACACCTCGCTCGGCATGCCGTACGACGCAGCACGGTCCGCGACGTCCTCCAGCAGCATGTGCCGCGCCTGCGGGGTGAACTCGGCGTAGCCGTTGTTCTCGCACACGAAGACGACGGGCAACTTCAAGACAGCAGCCATGTTGGCGGCCTCGTGGAAGGTGCCGATGTTGCTAGCGCCGTCGCCGAAGAAGGTCATCGCGATGCCGCCGTCGCCGCGGTACCAGCTGGCGAAGGCCGCACCGACCGCGATGGGAAGGCCAGCGCCGACGATGCCGTTGGCACCGAGCATGCCGATCGACAGGTCGTTGATGTGCATGCTGCCGCCGCGGCCGCGGCAGTAGCCGTCGACCTTGCCGAACAGCTCGGCGAACATGGGCCGGAACTTTGCGCCCTTGGCGACCGCGTGCCCGTGCCCCCGGTGTGTTGAGGTGATCTGGTCGGCGTCCGTAATCGTGGCCATGGCTCCCGCGGCCACGGCCTCCTGGCCGACGTACAGGTGTAGGAAGCCGGGCAGCGTGCCAGCCTCCTGGAGCTTGCCCGCCTCGGTCTCAAAGACCCGGATCCGCACCATGCGGCGATGCAGGTCGAGCAGCTCCTCGACGCCCAGCCCGTCGACCGTCGACGCCTCGAGCGTGGGAGTTGCGCCAGCCTTCGCCATGTGCCCGCCTGTTCTGCATGTCGTCGCCCGTCGAAGGGCCGGAGCCGCTGGGGTGCCGCCTGGCGGTATGGGCCAGGTCACTCACCTTAGTGGTGTGAGGCTACAGTAACCAGGCTGTGCCGAACAGCCCCTCCACGAGGGTCGTCCCCGAGCCTGCGAACGCAGGGCGAACGGAGTCTCCCGTGCCGCTGATCCGCCACCCCGTCCTGCAGCATGCGTACGTTGTTGCCGACCTCAGCGCGGCGATGGCGCAATGGACGGAGGTGACCGGCGCGGGCCCGTGGTGGGTCAGCCGTGACCACTACGGCCACCGCCACACCTACCGCGGTCAGCCGTTCGACGAGCCGCTGCACTACGCCTTCGCCGGGACCGGTCCCACGCACGTCCAGCTCATCCAGCAGGACAGCGCCACCCCGTCGGTCTACCGGGACATGTTCGGGGTGGGCAAGGAGGGATTCCACCACGTCGCCGTGCTCGTCCCGGAGGCCGACCACGCCCCGGAGGTGGCGCGCTTCGAGGCAGCCGGCTTCCCCGTCGCCTCGACGCTGTGGTCGTACGTCGACGTCGCCTACGTCGATTGCCGAGAGGCCATTGGCTGTTTCGTCGAGCTGCACGGGGCCAACTCCACGATCTATGACCTGTTCGAGCTCTTCCGCACCTCGCACGCGACGTGGGACGGCGTGAGCGACCCCGTGCGCGTGCGCGCGGCGACCTCCTCGGCCCGGTGACCCGACCCCGGGTCCTGCTTCTCACCGGTGGCCACCGGGTCGACCACGAGGCCCTCCTCGGGATGGTCGGCGCGCTCGCCGCTGCGCGTGACTGGACGTGGGCCCACGCGGTGCAGCCCGGGGCCCTCGACTGGCTTCGCCCCGGAACGCCCTGGGACGTGCTGCTCTGCCACGACCTGCCGGGGCTCCACCTGCGCCGCGGCGAGGCGCCGAGCCCGCGCGGCCCGGAGCCGCGGGTGGTGGAGGCGATCACCGGCATGCTCGCCGAGGGCATCGGCGTCGTGGCCACCCACCACGCGCTCGCCGGCTGGCCGGCGTGGGACGGTTGGGCCGATGTGCTCGGCGGCCGCTTCCACTACGCTCCGGGCACGCTGCACGGCGAGCCCTGGCCGTCGTCCGGCACCCGGGTCACCTCCTACACCGCCCGCCCGGTCGCCCCGGAGCACCCGGTCTGCGCGGGAATTGGCAAGCTGTCCCTGACCGACGAACTCTACTGCTGCCCGGTGCTCTCCGACCGGGTCGTGGCGCTGCTGCGGCACGACGCCGACGTGGCCGCGCAGCGGTTCACCTCGACGTACGAGCACGTGCTGCAGGGGCAGGAAGCCGCCCCGGACTGCACCGGGCACCCGCCGGCCAGCGACCTCGTCGCCTGGGCGACCGCTGCGGCGGCCAGCCCGGTGGTCTACGTGCAGCCCGGCGACAGTGCCGCCACATTTGCCGTCCCGGGCTACCGGCAGCTGATCGGCAACGCCGTCGACTGGGTGGCGTCCCCCGAAGCCCGCACGTGGGCGCGCGCCACGACGACAGGAGCCTGCGCGTGAGTCATCATCGTGACCGGCGCCGCCAGCGGCAGCGGCCGCGCGACCGCCGCGCTGCTGCTACTCGCCCGCCGCGACCGCGGCCGGTGGCGGGTCGGTCGTCGCGACGGCCTCGGTCACCCGGCTCTGCGGGGAACCAAACCGCTGGGCCGCTGTCCGGCCCGTGACCCGCGGAGTCGCGCAGGACCCCGACCCGCTGTGCCGCTAGGTGTACGTGGCCGCTCAATCCGGGCGCGCAGGCCGCCCCGCCCGCCTTCGGGAGGGCTCGATCAGCGCCCGGTGAGGCGTGCGACCACCGGCGCGAACGCGTCGACAGCCCCGTCGCCGACGGTCACGTAGCTGAACCCGTAGACCTCGCGGCGCCGCTCGAGTTCGTCGCAGACGGCGTCGACGGAGCCGACCAGCGCGTGCGGGAACGTGCGCAGGTCCTCGCCGGCCAGCCCCGTGGCGACCGTCAGGTCGGCCTCGCGAGTGGCGCTGCCCTCGACCGCGAGGAAGTATGCGGCGAACTCGAGCTCCACGTCGTCGTAGCGCGGCCCGGCGCCCTCGCGGACCCAGGCGAGCTTCTTCACCGTCTCTTCGTGGCCGGACGAGGCGACGCTGTCGGCGCCGATGACGCCCGAGCGGTTGTTGAAGTTGATGCTCACGATGTCGGCCTCGGCGCCGGCGAACCGCAGGACCCGGGGCGCGCCTCCGCCGACCATGATCGGCGGAGGGCCCTCCAGTAGCGGCAGCGGCGACATGTCGCAGACCTTGACGTGGGTCCCGTTGGTCGCGGCAGGGCGCCCTGCCAGGAAGTCCTTGAGCATGGCGGTGAACTCGGCCAGGTGGGTCACGCGCTCACCGGCCGACGGGAACGGCAGGCCCATGGCGGCGTACTCCGCCTCCAGCCAGCCGGCGCCGAGGCCGACCTCGGTTCGGCCGCCGGAGAGTTCGGCCAGCGTCGCGATCTCCTTGGCGAGTACGTAGGCGTGGTGGTAGCCCACGCAGAACATCCGGCAGCCGATGCGGAGCGTGGACGTGACCTCGGCGGCCACCGCCATGGCGGGCACGGGAGCGAGCGTGACGGGCCGGTGCTTCGTCGCGTCCGACACCGGTCCGGGACCCAGGTAATGGTCGGAGGTGTGCAGCGCGGAGAAGCCCAGGTCCTCGACCTGGCGGGCCAGGTCGCGCCACGCCTTGCCCGAGTCGGGGCGGTACGCCTGGACGGCGAACCGGAACAGCTTCGGCACAGCGGCTCCTCGTCTAAGTTTCTTGACTGTGTCTACAGTCTCGGGCGAGGATGGCGCAACCCCACCCGTCCCGAGGAGTGCTCGTGCACCGACTTGCAGGCCTCGGCGCCCGGGCCGAGCAGGATCCGTCCGGCACCGCGCTCGTCGACGACAGCTCGTCGCTCACCTGGGCCGAGGTCGCCCGCCAGGTCGACGCGGTCGCCGGCCAGCTGCTCGCGGTCGCCGTGGGGCCGGACGACCGGGTCGCGGTCGTCGGCGAGAACCGCGGCCCAACCGTCCTGACCCACGTCGCCGGCATCCTCGCCGGCGTGGGAACCGTCGCGGTGTCGCGCCAGCTGACCGCCCGCGAGATGGCCGAGCAGTTCCTCGACGCCGGCGTGGTGGCCGTCGTCACCGGCCCGAGCGCCCTGCCCGCCGCCGCGGAGGCCGCCAAGGAAGCCGGGATCGAGACGGTCGTCGTGCACGGCGCGGCGGACGCCCCCGGTACCGCGGTCGGGTGGGACGCCTGGACCGGCAGCAGGCGCACGCTTCCTGGCGACCTCGACCGGCCGGCCCGGCCGCTGCTCGTTTACACGTCCGGCACCACCGGCAAGGCCCGCGGCACGCAGGTCCGGTGGGCGCCGACAACCATCACCTCCGCCCGCGCGTACGCGGAGGTGCTCGCCAGCCGCTCCGGCTTCCCCGCCGGACCGCACCTGGTGGTGGGGCCGCTGCAGCACAACGGTCCGCTCACCTCGGTGCGCCACCTGCTGTCCGGCGAGCCGGTCGTCGTCCTCGGCCGGTTCGACGCCGAGCGCGTGCTCGCCCTCGTGGCCGAGCACCGGGTCACCTCGAGCGTCATGGTGCCGACGCACTTCTCGCGCCTGCTGGCCCTGCCGGAGAACGCGCGCAGCCGCTACGACGTCTCGAGCCTGCGAAACGTCGCGCACACCGGCTCCGCGTGTCCCGCCGACGTGAAGCGGGCGATGATCGACTGGTTCGGTCCCGTGCTGGTCGAGAGCTACGGCGGCAGTGAGATCGGCACCGTCTGCCGCATCACCAGCGAGGAGTGGCTGTCTCACCCCGGCTCGGTCGGTCGCGTCGTGCCGCCCTTCGAGGCGGTCGTCCTCGACGACGGCGAGGAACTGCCGCCCGGGGAGGTCGGCGTGCTCGGCTTCCGCACGCCACCGGGACGCGAGGTGAGCTTCCACGGTGACGAGGAGAAGACCCGCAAGGCCTATCTGGCGCCGGGCGTCGCCACCCTCGGCGACGTCGGCTACGTGACCCTGAACGGGTTCGTGTACATCACCGACCGCATCGCCGACATGGTGCTGTCCGGCGGCGTGAACCTCTACCCGGCCGAGAGCGAGAGGGTGCTCGTCGAGCACCCCGCAGTCGCGGAGGTCGCCGTCATCGGCGTCCCGGATGGCGACCTCGGCGAAGCGCTGCGCGCCCTCATTGTCCCGGCCGGCGACCTCGAGCTGGACGAGCTGAAGGCGTTCTGCCGCGAGCGGCTCGCATCGCACAAGTGCCCGAAGACCTTTGAGCTGGTGGACGCGCTGCCGCGCAACGCCATGGGCAAGCTCGACAAGCGCGCGCTACGCCGGCCCTACTGGGACGGCGACCGCACCATCGCAGGCTGAGCGCAACAACCTTTGCCCCGGAAGGCCCAATGACCGAGCTCCTGCTCATCCGCCACGCCCTGCCCGTCTCCGGCGTCCAGACGCCAGGGCTGTCGGAGGAGGGCGTCGAGCAGGCCCACCGGCTTGGCAGCTGGCTCAAGGGCGAGGACGTCGGCGCGCTCGTGACCAGCCCGATGCGGCGGGCCGTGGAGACCGGCCAGATCGTCGCGGACCAGATGGGTCGCGAGGTCGACGGCACCGTCGACGACCTGCGCGAGTGGGACACCGACATGCCACCGCAGGCCTACCAGCCGGTCGAGTCGATGGGACCGATGGACCCGCGCGCCATCGCGATCGCCGAGGGCCGATACGACGACTTCGTGCCCGACCTGGACCGGGCCGCCTTCCGCGCGCGGGTCGCCGGGGCCCTCGACGAGGTGTTCTCGCGGTGGCCGGTCGGCCGGGTCGCCGCGGTCTGCCACGGCGGCACGCTCAACGCGGCGATCGGCGTCGTGCTTGGCGTACCGACGCTGTTCTGGGTCAACCCGGGCTACACGTCGGTCTCCCGGCTACGCCGCCTGCCCGGCGGCCGGACGGTCGTGCTGTCAGTCAACGAGACCGCGCACCTATACGCCAGCAGGGATTGACGTCCGCCGCCTCCGGCCGCAGACTGCAGGTCATCTATACAACTCATCGGAGGCACGCATGACCTCGGTCGTCCCGGACTACATCCCCGGCCTGAAGCTGGACGAAGCCGGCCGCGAGGACGCCCTACGGCTGGTCGACCGCGTGCGCACGCTCCACCGATCGAAGACCACCGACCAGGCCAACAGCACATGGCTCGAGCCGGTCGCCAATTACCTCGACCCGGCGCTGTTCGAGGCGGAGAAGGTGCTGGTCTTCGCGCGCGTGCCGCTGCCGCTGGCGCTGTCGTGCGAGCTCGTCGGCCCGAACAGCTGGAAGGCGATCGACGTCGCCGGCACGCCCGTCGTCATCACGCGCGACGCGAAGGGCCAGGTGCACGCGATGCTCAACGTGTGCCGGCACCGCGGCGCCGAGGTGTGCGCCCCCGGCCTGGGCAGGAGCCGCACGCTCACCTGCCCCTACCACGCGTGGTCCTACACGATGGACGGCTCGCTGGGCGGGTTGTCCGGCGCTGACACGTTCGGCGAGTTCGACAAGGGCAGCCGCGGGCTGGTGCGGCTCCCGGCCGAGGAACGGCTCGGGCTGGTCTTCGTCTGCCTCACACCCGGCCTCGAGATGGATCTCGACAGCTGGCTCGGCGAGATGGCGGAGAAGCTCGCCCACCTGCGGCTCGAGGAGACCCACCACTTCTCCACGCGCATGATGCCCGGACCGAACTGGAAGGTCGCGGTCGAGGGCTACCTCGAGGGCTACCACTTCGCGTCCCTGCACACCAACACCGTCTTCAAGACCAACCTGAGCAACACCGCAGCGTGGGACGCGTTCGGCCCGCACCAGCGCAACGCCTTCGCGCTGCGTCCGGTCGCCGGCCTCCCGGAGGACGTCCCGAGCGAGCAACTCGACCCGGCGACCTTGGCCGGCCCGATCGTCTGGCTGTTTCCCGGCTTCGCGATCGCCGGCGGATGGCGCGACCGCATCGCCGTGGCGTTCGTGCTGCCGGGCAAGACGCCCGAGGAGTCGATGACCGAGCAGCGCATCCTCACCCGCGTGCCGGTCGCCGACGATCACGCGAAGCACGAGGCGGAGTTCGCCCGCGACTGGTTCTACGACGTCACCTACGGCGAGGATTACACCACCGGGTTCGGCGTGCAGAAGGGCATGCCGGCTCTGCAGGAGCGGACGCAGATCTTCGGCCGGAACGAGCCTGGCGTGCAGCACCTGCACGGCGCGCTCAACGGCATCATGGCGGCCAACCATCGCGACCCCTACGCGCTCCCCCGCACCGCGCAGGCCTAAGCCGGTGGACAGCCTCGAGCTGGTACCGCTCGCTCGCGTCACCGTGGCCGCCGGCGAGCGGCACCGCGTCGAGGGTGGACCCTTCGGCGACCGGCTCGTGGTCGCCATCAGCGAGGGCCGCTGGGAGGGCGAGCGGCTGCGCGGCAGCGTCGTGGGTGCGGGCGGCGACTGGGCCGTGCCGGGCACGGGCGAGGTGACACTGCTCGACGTCCGCCAAGTGCTGCGGACCGACGACGGCGCCACCGTGTACGTGACCTACACCGGCCGCGGCGACCGCGCACGCGGCACCTATACCGTCGCGCCGACCTTCCAAACCGGAGACGAGCGCTACTGGTGGCTCAACGCCGTGCAGGCGGTCGGGAAGGGACAGCTCGACGACGGCCGGCTCGTCTACGAGATGTACGAGGTCCGCTGACTCGCGCGTGCCGTCAGGCGTTGACGACCGCGCCCGGAGTCGCTGCCGGGTCGCCGTGCACGGCCCACGCGAGGCACCGCTCCAGCACGGTCATGAACTCCGGGATGACCCAGCTGCCGCGGTCCTCCCGGCCCAGGTCCTCCGCGCCGAGGTCCTGGACGTCGTAGCGCCCGCGGCAGTGCCCGAGCGTGAAGTAGCAGACCTCGCCCGTGCCGGTGCGCTTGAGGTAGAGCACGGGCCGCAGTGCGTCGTCGACGGTGTCGCCCTCGACGAAGCCGCGGGACGGGCCGACGTACGTCGTGTGTAGCAGCACGTCGAGCGGGGGGTGCAGCTCGCTGACGTAGAGCTCGTCAGTGACCTCGAACGGGGCCACGCCGACCACCAGCGGGTGGTCCGGCCGCGTGACCTCGACGACGTACGGGGCGATCGATGGGTGCCCCAGGAACTGACTGCCGAGCAGCGGCGCGACCGGCCCCAGCGCCCGCGGCGTCCGGAACTGCCTGGGGGCGTCCGGTGGCGGGGGGTCGATGGCGGAGTTGCTGCCGTGCAGCGCCAGCCACCGGCCGCCACGCTCGATGAAGTCGACCAGCCGCTGCTGCTGCGCGGCGTCCGGGCGGACGTTGCAGGTGTAGGTGACGAGCAGGTCGGCTCGGTCGAGCGCGTCCCCGGTCGCGTAGTCCTCGAACACGCGGGTGCGCACCCGAGGCTCCGCGCCGAGCAGCTGCAGCAGCCTCAGCCGCGCGTAGTCGAAGTCGTGCCACTGGCCGCCGCAAACGAGTGCGGCGTCCAGGCGTCCCGCGGGGCCGGCCACGAGCTCAGAACTGCACGCGGGTGACAATGCCGCCGTCAACCACGAGGTTGACCCCGTTCGTGAAACCGGCGCGGGGGCTCGCGAGGTAGGCGACCGCGGCGGCGATGTCCTCGGCGCGGCCGTAGCGACCCACCGGGATCTTCGCGAGCACCTCGTCGTAGACCTCGCGGCGCCCCTCGCGGATCTTCTCCCAGTCGCCGCCGGGGAACTCGATGGGCCCGGGCGACACGGTGTTGACGCGGATGCCCTTTTTCGCCAGCACGTGCGCCTGCGCCGAGGCGTGGTGGATGACCGCGGCCTTGATGGCGGAATAGGCGTTGGGCGACGCAGGGCGCACGGTGTCGAAGGCGTTGGTCGTGCCAATCGACACGATGGAGCCACCGCCGGTCTGCTCGAGGTGCGGAACGGCCGCTTCGATCAGGCGCACCAGCGGGATGAGGTCGCCATCGAGGCTCTTCTGCCACTGGTCCGGCGTCTTCGCCGCGCCCGCCGACACGTTGGACACGACGACGTCGAGCCCGCCGAGCTTCTGCGCGCTGGCGTCGACGAAGTCGACGAGGGCGACATGGTCCCTGACGTCGACCGGCTGGGCGAAGACCTGGGCGCCGCGCTCGCGCAGCTGGGCCGCGACCTTCTCCAGCGTCTCCTCGCCGCGCGCGCAGAGCGCCAGCGCACAGCCCTCGTCGGCGAGCGTCTCCGCGATCGCGCGGCCGATGCCCCGGCTCGCGCCGGTCACGAGCGCCCGCTTGCCCTGCAGTTGGAGGTCCATGCGTGTCCTCTCCGTCGGCCCCGAGGGGCCAGTTAGTTTCTGTAGTCCGGACACAGTATTGGTGTGACGGTTGTCGCGTCGACCCCTTGCCACCGTTGATCTGCGAGCGAGCCGCCTACGCTGCGCCGGTGGTCGTCCGGCGCAGCCCGTCAGTCCCGCTCTACCGGCAGGTGCGGGCCGCAGTCCTGGACCGGATCGACAGTGGTGCACTCCGACCGGGCGACCGGCTGCCGGCGGAGCAGGCCTTGGCGCAGGAGCTCGGCACCCACCGGCTGACCGTCCGGCGCGCGCTGGAGGAGCTCGCCCGCGAGGGCGTCCTGCACGCCCGCCAGGGCGTCGGCACGTTCGTCACGTCACGGCCGGCGCCCCTGTCGGTCACCCTCCCGCTCACCCGCGAGAGCTTCGCGTCGAGCCTGCGCGCCGAGCTCGAGCGCGGCGGACGCAGCTACCGCGAAGTGCTGCTCGGAACCGACGTCGCCGAGGACGACGAGGTGCGCGCCGACCTGGCGCTCCCCGTTGGCACGCTGCGGCGCGTCGACAGCACGCTGGAGGTGGCCGGCGAGCGCTGGGTCGCGTCGACAGCCTGGTTCGCGGACGATGCGGTCCTCGACGTGGCCGGCCGGTGGCGTGAGTCCGACGGTATCTACGGGCTGCTGCTCGAGCACGGCGCCGACCTGCGCTACGCTTGGCGGTCCTTCTCGGCCGTGCCCGCCTCTGATGCCGACGCGCAGGTGCTCGCGGTGCGGGTGGGGTCGCCGCTGATCCTGCGCGAGGGGCTCACGGCCGACGCCTCCGGCCGGCCGCTGGTGCGGGTGCGGCGCCGGGCGCGACCTGACCGGGTCCGCTACGTGCTGGGCCAGGACGCCTGAGCGCGCGTCAGTCGTCGACCGCGGGGTCCAGCCGCACCAGCATTTTGCCCACGTTGTCCCCGCGCAGCATGCCGAGAAAGGCGCCGACCGCACCGTCGATGCCGTCGACGACGGTCTGCTTCGACACTAGCTCGCCGCTGCGCAGCCAGTCGCCGATCCGCTGCTCGAAGTCCGGCCGCAGGTCCTCGTGGTCGCGGACGATGAAGCCACGCAGGGTGATGCGCTTAAGCACGGCGAGGATCAGGTGGTCGATGCTTGGCCGGCGGCCGGTCGCGTCGAACTGCGAGATCATCCCGCACAGAGCGACCCGGCCCTGGAGCCGGAGCGCGTCGAGCGCCGCGACTAGGTGGTCGCCGCCGACGTTGTCGAAGTACACGTCGATGCCGTCCGGCGCGACCCGGCGGAGCCCCTCGCGCACCCCCTCGCCGCGGTAGTCGATCGCACCGTCGAGGCCCAGCTCGTTCTCGAGCAGCGCGACCTTCGCCGCGCCGCCGGCGCTGCCGACGACTTGCGAGGCGCCCAGCAGCCTTGCGAACTGCGCCGCCGCGGTGCCGACCGCCCCGGCCGCGGCGGACACGAAGACCGCGTCGCCGGCGCGCATCTCCGCAGAGCGCACCAGCCCGACGTAGGCCGTGAAGCCGGTCTGGCCAAGGACGCCGAGCCACTGCGACAGCGGCGCCCTGGCCTCGTCGACGACCGAGGCGGCGGCGGCGTCGACGACCGCGAGGTCGCGCCACCCAAGGCGGTGCCGCACGCAGGCGCCGACGGGGACGGTGGGGTCGGCGCTCTGCACGACGCGGCCGACCGCGGATCCGTCGAGCGGCTCCCCGACCTGGAAGTTGGTCGTGTAGTGCTTCTCGGTCTGCTCGAGCCGCCCGCGCATCGACGGGTCGACGCTCATGAACGCGTTGCGCACCAGCAGCTGGCCGGGAGCCAGCTCGGGGACCGGCACCTCTGCGACCGCGAAATCGTCCGGCTGGGGCTCGCCGTCAGGTCTGCGGGCAAGCGTGACGACGCGTGTCGCCGTCCCGGCCGCTGGGGCGGTCACGCGTGAGCCTCACGCGAGGCGGTGGACCGGTGCAGGACGAGCGACATACAACCCCCTGTTACTAGAATGCTTGAAGAGTAACTGCCTGAGCCCGGAACGTAAAAGGGCCCCTGCGTACCAGGGTCGCCAGAGCAAGTGTGACGTGGTTCACTGGAAACCACACCAAGTAACTGCGCTCGCTGGCGAGCGTCCAAGGAGGACAGATGCAGCTTCAGGACAAGGTCGCCGTCATCACGGGTGGCACGGCCGGAATCGGCCGCGGAATCGCCGAGGGCTTCCTGCGCGAGGGCGCGAAGGTGGTGCTCAACGGACGCTCGCGGGAGAAGGGCGACAAGGTCCTCGCCGAGCTTGGGGCGGGCGACCGCGCGGTGTTCTGCCAGGGTGACGTGATGGTGCAGGCCGACATCGAGAGCCTGGTCGACTACGCCGTCGAGCACTTCGGCCGGATCGACATCATGGTCAACAACGCCGGCGGCACCGGCAACGCCCAGCCGGTCGCCCTGATGAGCGACGAGGAGTGGGCCCTCAACATGAAGTGGAACGTCGACTCGACGTTCTTCGGCACCCGACGCGCGCTCCAGCACATGCTGCCCAACAGGTCCGGCCGCATTATCAACATGTCCTCGGTCGAGGGCAAGCACGGCAAGGCGGTGCTGTCGGGCTACGTCACGGCCAAGCACGCGATCAACGGCTTCACCAAGTGCGTCGCCAAGGAGGTCGGCACCGAGGGCATCACCGTGAACGCGCTGTGCCCGGGCCTGATCATCACCGACATCGTGCGTGAGAACGGTCCACGCACCGCGGAGGCGATGGGCGTGACGTTCGACGAGATGGTCGACCTCTTCGCGCAGGAGTCGGCCATCAAACGCCCGAACACCGTCGAGGAGGTCGCCGCCATGGCCGTGCTCTTGGCCTCCGACATCGGCGCCGGCATCACAGGCGCGCTGCTGTCGATCGACGGCGGCACCGCGGCCTACTGACCCCGGACGCCTACGGCCGTGCACCCTTGGCGGATCCACGGCCGCCGTGCTCAGCCCATCAGTCCAGGGATACGATCCGCTGGGAGACGGCCTCCAGGGCCGTCCGGAGTGCCTTCGGGGAGCGGCGGCTCAGCGGCCCCCCCTCGAGCCGCATCGGGTGGATCGCGATCAGCAGGCTGATGAGGGTGCGCACCGAGAGCCGGGACGCCGCGTGCGCCGCGGCCGCCGTCCGGTGCCGGCGCTCGTCTGGCGGGGCCTGCCGGGCGTAGACGAACGCGCGCTCGATGTGCTTCTCCTCGAACTCCTTGCGCAGCACCTGCGCCTGTCGGGTCGTGCCCGGCAGATGGCTGTAGAGGATGCGCGCGTGGTCGGGCCGCTGCTCGATCCACACCCAGACGGCGGAGATGATCAGCCCTAGCGCCCCGGACTGGTCGCCCTCCGGCCGCGACTGCTCAACGACCTCGTCCAGCTCGGTGATGACCGTCTGGAGCGCGACGTTGAACAGCTCGTCCTTGCCGGCGAAGTGATAGTAGATCGCGGTCGGGACAACCCCCGCCTCGTCCGCGACGTCCTGGATGCTGGTCTCGGCGTACCCGCTGCGGGAGAAGACCTTGATGGCGGCGTCGACGATATCGTTGCGGCGCGACGGGCGGTGAGCCGGCAGCTTCGCCGACAGCTGCATCGGATCCACGCGTTCGAGCATCAGTCTCCCTGGCCGAGTGCTGGTCCCCAGGGCCGGGCACGGCCTCGGGTGACTACTGTCTTCCTGTGACGACGCCACGGAAACGTCCGGCGCACCGGCCGTCCCGTCGGACCGCCGTCGTCGAGTCGGCGATGCGGCTGTTCGCCTCCCCCTCCTCCGACGCCGTGACCGTAGCCGAGATCGCCGAAGCCGCGGGCATGACGTCGGCCGCCGTCTACTACCACTTCGCCTCGAAGGACGGCATCCTGCTCGAAGGCTTGCGGGGCTTCGGCGAGGGACTGGTGGCGGAGGCCCGCCGGCTCCAGCAGGACCTGGCCGCGGACGGCACTCATATCGGCGAGCTCCCGGTGCGACTCATCGCGTGGCTGGACGAGCGACGCGACGACGCGACGGTCTGGTTCGTGACCTCCGCCGGGGTGAGCCTGGTCGTGGAGCAGCTCCGGCGAGAGCTGCGCGGGGAGCTCATGACCATCCTGACTCGTGCGGCCAAGGCGGCGCGCCCCCAGGTCGGCGTGGCCGAGGCCTCGGTCATCGCGGCCGGCCTGCTGTCGCTGCTCGAAACCGCGGCGTCGTCCTGGCTCACCGAGGATGAGTCGGTGACCGGCCTCGGGCGGCGCAAGTTCCTGGACGAGACGTCGCTGCTCGCGGAGCGCATCACAGGTACCTGACCGCTCGCGCCTTAACGGGCTGTCCTTACAGTAAGCTGATGAGCGACAGGAGCGCGCCGTGCAGGACGGCGTGGTGTCGGGGGGCGGCACGGGAATCGGGTTGGCCGTCGCCGCGGGCCTGCGCGACGACGGCCTCGACGTCGTGCTGCTGGGACGCCGGGCCGAGGTCCTCGAGCACGCGGTCAGGAGCCTCGACGGGAGCGGGCCCGGCAGCGGCACTGCGCTGCGGTGTGACGCCAGTGACCCGGACGACGTCCAGCGGTGCGCCGCTGCGCTCGCGGAGCGGTACCCGGCCGTCGACGTCGTCGTGGCGAACGCAGGAGCGCCGGCGTCCCGACCGGGCGCACGCGCGTCCCTCGCCGAGGTGGCGACGTCCTGGGTCGACGCCTACCGCGCCAACGTCCTGTCCGCCGTGCTGCTCACGACGGCGCTCGAGCCGCTGCTGCCCCGACCCGGCGGCCGGGTCGTCCTCGTCGGCTCGAAGGCCGCGACCACCGGCGGCTCCACGCCCGCCTACGTCGCGGCCAAGGCGGCGCTCAACGGCTGGGTGCTGTCGCTGGCGGCGCGGCTCGGCCCGCATGGCGTCACGGCCAACGTCGTCGCGCCCGGCTACACCGCTGACACCGAGCTCCTCGCCGGTCGCATCCCGCCGGAGCGGCACGCCGCGCTGCTGGCCGGGATCGCCGCTGGGCGGGCTGCCACGACAGACGAGGTCGCCGCGGTCGTCAGGTTCCTCGTCAGCCCGCCGGCGGCGTACGTCAACGGGCAGGTGGTCGGGGTGGACGGCGGCGTGCTGCCCGCCGGTTAACCCCGCCGTCACGGCGGTGGCACGCGCCCCGCGGCCGCGGCGAGCAGCGCCCTATTGCCCTCCTCCCAGCCGACACTCAGCGTCAGGGCCGTGATGACCCAGGTCTCCCCCTCGCGCCGTAGCCGGTGGACGTAGTGGCCGCCGAGGGTGTACCGGTCGCCGTCGAGGAAGTGCTCGGCCCGCATGCTCGAGCGGACTGCCACCTCGTCGCCCTGCTCGGAGACCGCGCAGTTGAACAGGGCGTGCTGCGAGGCGTCGAGCCCCGGGAACAGCGCCTTCGCGCGGTCGACCCATGCGTCAGCGGGCATGCGCCCCGCCGACCCCGGACGGTAGGACGAGTAGTCGAGGTGGATCTCGTCAGCGAACACCGAGCGGTAGAGCGCCCAGTCGCGGCCGTCGATGCCGTGGGCGAACCGCGCCAGTACGTCGAGCACCGCGCCGCGGTTCACTGCCGAGGTCATCCGGCGAGTGCAGGCACGGCCGCAACGGTGACCGTCCCGGCAATCCCGTCCACGGTGATCACCATGCCGTCCGTGATGACCGAGGTCGCCGCCGTGACCGAGAGGACGCAGGGCAGCCCGATCTCGCGCGAGACGACGACCGCGTGGCTGTTAAGTGCGCCCATGTCGACGACCACGGCGCCGGCGACGAGGAACAGCGGCGTCCACGCAGCGTCGGTCAGCGGGGCGACCATCACCTCGCCCGGCTCGAGCGCGATTGCGTCGTCGAGCGTCATGACGACTCGGGCATGTCCGGTGTAGGTGCCGGCGCTGCCGCCGACCCCGGTCAGGACGGTGCCCTCCGCTGCGGCGGCCTCACGCTCATGCACGCGCCGCTTCCATTGGCGCAGCGGAGGCAGGTTATCCCCGATGATGAACGGCGGCTCGACGTCGAACAGCTGCCGGTAGCCGGCGAGCCGCTGCCGGATTACGTCGGTGTGCGCCTTTGGGTCGGCGACGTAGGAGTCGAGCTCGCCGGACAGCAGCATCATGACGTCCTCGGGCTCGGCGAGGCGTCCAGCTTTGACGCCCCGACGGCCGAGCTCGCCCAGCGTCAAGCGCGCCTCGTTGACCACCACGACGGCGTTCGCCTTGGTCTGCTCCCGCAGCGGGATGGTGTCCTTTGCGGACCGCAGCGCGAGCTCGAGGGTCCGGAGCTTCTCCTTCTCGCCTTCGAGCGACTGCCTCAGCTCCTCCCCCGCGGCCTGGCGACGGGCGGTGAGCCGTCCGGCGCGCACCTTCGGCGACCCCTCGTCGCCGCTGTGCCGCAGCCTGTCCACGTGCGCCAGTGCCTGCACCGGGGCGACGTCCCACGACCGGGCCCGGATGTCCCACTCGTTGGGGCCGCGCATGCCGTACTCCGACAGGAAGCCGTCGAAGGCCCAGCGGAAGTGCGCGCGGTCGCCGCTGGTGGCGCCGGGGAGCGCCGCGGCGACGGCGGGAGCGCCCTGGTCGAACAGCGCGCGCAGGTCGCTCGACGCGTTCACGGTGCGCGAAAGGTCCCACAAGCCCGACGACGGCGAGGCCGACTCGACGTCGCCGAGGCCGCTGATGAGGTCGAGCAGCAGGTCGGGGCGGCCAGCGTCCGCGCACAACTGCGCCAGCATCGCCTGGCCGACCGTGGAGGCGAGCGAGGAGTAGTCGTGCCGGGCGAATGCGTTGTCGAGCTCGCCGAGGAACGAGCGGGCGTGCTCGACCAGGTCGGCCTCGCACAGCGACCGCAGGTCGGGTCGTGCACGGCGCAGCGCGCGCACGCGCAAGCTGTCCTCGTCGATCTCCGGGAAGTCCGTGCGCTGGAGGATCTCCCCGATCGTCGCGGCCGTCTTCGCCGAGCACGCTGGGTCCACATCGTCGGGATGCGGCTGGTAGGGCGGTGCATCCGGGTGCGACCCCAGCAGCGCGGCGTCGAACTGCTCCACCGTCATGCCCATGCGCGGGCCCATGAGGCGCATGTGGGAGAGGTTCAGGTAGAAGTAGCCACCGAACAGGCCGGCCACCGGGGGCGGGTCAGTGGGCAGCTCGCCGTCTGCGTAGATGCCGAACTCGACGAACCCGCGCAGCCACCCCTTGAGCAGCCCCTCTTCGAACACCAGCGACCAGCCGAGCGGGCTGCAGGGGTCGGGCAGCACCTCACCCGCGTTGGCGCGCGTGTAATAGGGCAGCCGATCCCACCGCTGCGTGTCGGTGATCCAACGGTCCACGGAGGTTCCTCTCGGACAAGGCAGTGGCAGTGCGAGCAGGGAGCGGCTACCAGGACGAGGTGCCGCCGTCGACGTTGATCAGCGCACCCGTGACGCCGCCGCCGTGCTCACTCGCGAGCCACACGGCCGCGGCAGCCACCTCTTCGACGGTGTTGAGGCGCTTGATCATCGACTCGTCGGCATAGCCCTGCAGGAACGCCTCGTAGGTCGAGCCCATAGCCTTGGCTGCCTGCGGTCCGACGGTCTTCATGAGGTCGGTCTCGACGGCGCCTGGGCAGATGGCATTGCAGGTGATGCCCTGCGTCGCGTACTCGTAGGCGACCGCCTTGGTCAGCCCGTTAATGGCGTGCTTATTCGTGATGTAGTGGCTGACGGCGGCCTTGTTCGCCATCTTCCCTTCGACCGAGGAGATGTTGATGATCCGGCCCCAGCCGCCCTGGGTCATGTAGCGCAGCGCCCGTCGCGTGCCCCAGAAGTAGCTGTTGAGGTTCCAGTCCAGCGCCTTCTGCCAGGCGTCGTCGGTCAGGTCTCCGACGAGCGCCCAGCCGTCGGTGCCGCCGACGTTGTTGACCATGATGTCGAGCCGGCCGTAGGTGGTGTGGGCGAAGTCCACGAGTGCCTCCACCTGATGCTGCTGCGTTGCGTCGCAGGACTTGAAGGCAGCGCGGTCGCCGGCGCCCATCTCCGCCAGCGCCTGCTTGCCCTTGTCCTCCGAGCGCCCGCTGACGACGACCGACGCACCCTCGTCGAGGAAGAACTCCGCGATCCCCCGGCCGATACTGCGGGTGCTGGCCGTGATGACCGCGACCCGCCCATCGAGCTTGCCGGGCCGCACCCTCGTCCCGGCCGGATCGACAGCAGCCCCGCTCGAGATCTCGTCGACGTCCGTCGTACCGCCAGCGCTCATGACTGCTCCTCCACACGACCGGAACGGGTGTGACCTGCTGCACAACCGTTCCTGCAGCCTGACTCAAACAACATAGAGAGTCAAGTAAGTGGCGCCGGGTGGCCGATCAGCCGAGGTGCTCCCCGATGGCGCGGTGGAAGTGCTGCACCCCCGGCTCGTTGCGGCCGAAGACGAAGCCCTCGTCGGACATCGCCGCCAGCCCCCGCTGCACGCCGAAACCGGCGCTGTAGTCCTCGTCGAGCACCACCTCGTGGAACCAGTCGCGGGTGTGGTCCGCGGCCTTGCGCTCCTCGTCGTCCGCCGGCTCGTGGCGCAGCAGGATGTGCTGCTCGGTCCGGCTGGTGTCCCAGGTGCTGCCCGGAAGGACAATGGAAACGGCCACCTGCTCGCGCCACCCGCCGGCGACGGCGAGGCCGGGGAACAGCCAGTAGATAGCGCCCACCGTGGCCGTGGGGTCCCACTCCTCAGGCGACTTTTCGACGGCGTCGGCGATCGGGCGCAGCGCGAACGCGTTGCGCTGGTGCGGCCCCCAGCTGTCGAAGGCCGCCATGTTCGACAGATTGGTGCGGAAGACGGTCGTGCGGTGCAGCGATGCGAAGTGGTAGCCCTCGAGGTAGCCGTCCACCACGACCTTCCAGTTCGGCCCCTCCAGCGTGCGGGTCGAGTGGTGGTAGCAGCCGCCGAGGTCGAGCCCCTCCAGCAGCGTGATGAGCTCCGCGCCGAGCCACGCGTCGAGGTCGAGCTCGGTCGTGCGGTCCAAGGAGACGAAGACGATGCCCGCGCGCTCCCCCACGGGCAGTGACCGCAGGTGCATCGCCGACTTGTCGATCGGACCGAAGGTCTCCTCGCCGTAGACGCCGGTGAGGCAGCCGGCGAGGTCGTAGGACCACGCGTGGTAGGGACAGGTGAAGCGGCGCGTGGTGCCGGTGCCTTCCGGCACGAGCTCGGCGCCGCGGTGCCGGCAGGAGTTCACCAGGGCGCGCAACGACCCGTCGCGTTGGCGGGTGATGATGACCGGCGTCCCGGCCGCGTCGACCGCCTTGTATCTGCCCGGGGCCGGCAGCTCGCAGGACAGCGCCAGCGGCAGCGGCACCGTGCGGTGCACCGCCTGCATCTCCCGCGCCCACAGGTCCGGGTCGCGGTAGTTGGCGACCGGCTCGCGCCACTGCTCGGCGACCATGTCGGTCGACGTCGCCTTGTAGTGCTCGACGAGCCGGGCCATGACCTCGTACGCGTCCTGGCGCACGGCCTCGCTGGCGAACCGGACGCCCGAGGCGTAGCGCGGGGTGGTGGCGGTCATGTCGTCCTCCGGGTCAGGCCGTGGCGGGTGCGGGAGCGGAGCCCATCGGCCGCGAGACGGCGACCGTCGAGTGGGTCATGGACCTACCGGTGCGGGCGAGCGGAGCGATCGCCTCGCGCAGCCGAAGCACGTGCGGCAGCGTCAGGTGCCCGGTCAGGGACGCGTCGCTGTCCCAGTGCTCGAAGACGCGCACGCGGCCCGGCACGTCAGGGTCCGGTGAGAACACATAGTCCAGGCACCCGGGCTCCTGCCGGCTCGCCGCGGCCACCTGCGAGAAGTGGCGCAACGCCTCCTCGCGATGATCCGGCGCGAAGTCGATCCAACCGGAGACGATCACCTCGGCGTCGGCGGTCATGCGTTCTCCTCGTCAAACGGTCAGGCGGAAACGGCAGCGGGCTGGCGACCCAGCGGGTTCAGGCCGGTCTCGTCACGGCCGGTGGCGCCGGCGACGCGGAACTCGCGGACGGCGATCCGCCAACCGTCGGGCGTGCGGACCCACTCGTCCACGTAGCGGCCGTAGAGCACCACGTCCGAAGCGCCGTCGGCGCGCCGGTGCCAGGCGTGGACCACGGTCTGCACCCCGGCGTGGTCATCGGCGTCGAAGTCGATCTCGGTGCCACCGAGCAGGTGGCTGGACGCGGTGTAGGCGGTGAGCGAGCGACGCAGCGCGGCGGTCAGCGCCTCGCGGCCCTCGATCCAGCGCCCGGCGCCGTAGCTCGCGTGGCAGTCCTCCACGAAGACCGCGGTCTGCTCCTCGGGACGGTTCAGGTCGGCCAGCCGGCAGTACGCAGCTAGTCCGGCCAGAATCTCCGTGCGGTCGGCCAGGCGCAGGTCGGTCGCCGCCATCATCCGTCCAGCATCTGCTGCACGACCTGGTGGAAGTGCGTGATCTTGCACTCGTGGTCGTTGAAGATGTTGCGCGTGTACGCGGAGGAACGGCGCGCCGCGCTCACCTCGTTGTAGATCCCGACGTCCTCGGAGACGACGACCTTCAGTCGCTCCCAGTGCTTGGTCACGGCCTCGAAATACTCGGCGTCTCCCTCGGGCTCGTACTGAAGCTCCCAGGTCTCGAAGCGGGTGCGGTCGACCGCCAGCGGCACGGCGCGGAAGAGCTGAATGTGCGCCGGGTTGTTGTTGAACACCGCCGTCGGGAAGACGGTGTAGTGGCAGATCGCCAGGCCCTGGTGGTCGCGCGTCTCCTTGAGCTTCGGGAGCACGCCCTTGTAGGGGACGACCATCATCCCGTGCGGGCCGAAGTAGGTGAAGGTGCTCTCGCGGCCGTCCTTGGCGTCCTGCGCCGGGACCTTGTGCAGCGCCGGGGCGTGGTAGTTCTCGTTAAAGCCGTCGATGACGACCTTCCAGTTAACCTCGAGCTCCCAGGTCAGTTTGTCGACGAGAACCATCTCCTCCATCCGGTAGACCCCAAGGTCGGCCACCAGCTCGGGTCCGAGCCACTCGAGTAGCGGCGGGGCGACACCCGGGCCGGCCAGCACGGCCCACACCCAGCCGCCCCACTCGGCGCACTCGACCGACGGCGACGCTAGCCCGTCGAGCTGCGCCGGGCAGAAGTCCTCGCGGTCGGGCACGCCGATGACGTTGCCCTCGTGGTCGTAGGTCCAGTTGTGCCAGCTGCAGCTGAAGCGGCGAGCCCCCTTGCCGGACTCCTTCACGATGCGCGCACCGCGATGCATGCAGACGTTGTGGAAGCCGGCCACGCCGCCGTCGCGTCGCCGGGTAACCACGATCGTCTCGCCCTGGCCCTCCCACACGACGTGGTCACCGACGTCGCGGATCTCCGACGAGCGGCCAACGATCTGCCACGTGCGGTTGAGCACCTTTGTCCGCTCGAGCTCGAAGCGCGCCGGATCCAGGTAGACCGACGCATCGAGCTCCGAGGGAGCCGCTCCCTCGGGCAGGAGCGGCACGCCCTCGCCATGACGGAGAGGCGCGTCACCTCGGGTGGGGACGAAGACCACGGGACCTCCTGGAAACCGGTCCTGCGGCCACGGGCAGCAGCGAGGAACTGGACGGCGTACGGCGAGAGTGACTCAAAGAGCAGAGGGTGTCAAGTAAGTACGCCCGTCGGCGACTCCTCCTCGAGGAGATGCCGGACGATGGCGTGCGCCTTCACTGTCGCAACATCGCCCGCCACGTTGACCGGGCGCGGAGCCCCATCGCGGTCGACGCTCGCCTGGATGGCCTCCAGCAGCGGCTGGTCCTCGACCATCGTCCGCTCATGCACCCGCCGCAGCGCGTCGCTCGCGAGGACGTCGTCGACGGCGAAGTCACGCGCCACCTGCCACAGCACCCGCGTGGTGGACGCGTCAACCGGCGTGAAGGCACGGACGAAGGCCGTGCGGTAGCTGCGGTCCGGGCCCTCGATCTCCATGTGGTCCACATGCAGTGCCGGCGAGACGAACACCCCCGACTCGCGCTGCACGCAGCGACCGTCCGCCGGCAGGCCCGACATCGCGCTCTGCCACGCCGTAAGCGGCCCCTCGGGGAAGTCGCGGGCGTAGGACACGGAGGTCTCCGACACCTCGACCTTGAGCGGCGGCTCCGACTCGAGGTAGCCGCGGTGCGTCGTATCGGGGTGGACGAAGGCAAAGTGCGTCCGATCGAGCGCGTTTTCGTGGAGCAGCATGAAGCCGGCCGCGACGGTGTGCTCCCCTCCGAGCGACGTCCACGCCGCGTCGGTCAGCCACGGCAGCCGGGGCGCCGGCGACACCGCGGCGCGCCGCGCGTTGCCGAGCCACACCCAGAGGAACGGGCCGTCCTCGTGCACCGGGTAGCTGGCCACCCGCGCGCCGTACGGCACGTGCTCCTGCGAGGGGACCTCGACGCACGCACCGGTGCCGTCGTACGCAAAGCCGTGGTAGCGGCACACGACCCGGTCCGCGACCAGGCTCCCCATGGACAGCGGCAGGGCCCGGTGGGCGCAGCGGTCCTCGAGCGCGACCACCGCGCCGCTGCTCTCGCGGTAGAGCAGGACCTGCCGATCGAGCAGTCGGCGGCTGACGAGCTGGTCGCCGGCGACGTCCGAGGCGAAAGCGGCGACGTACCAGCAGTCGTACGGGTAGCCGCTCACAGGTCCAGCACCAGCCGCGGGCCGTTGCAGCGGGAGACGCAGATCATCATGTAGTCCCCGGCCGCCTTCTCATCGGCCGTGAGCAGCGAGTCCCGGTGGTCCGGCTCGCCCTCAACCACCGCGGTCTCGCAGGTGCCGCAGACGCCCTCGAGGCAGGAGGAGAGCGCCGCGACGCCGGCGTCCTGTACGACCTCGAGGATGGACTTGTCCTCGGGCACGGTCACGGTGATGCCGGAGCGCTGGCAGACGACCTCGAAGGTCGTCACAGCGGCAGCGCCGTCGACCGGCTTCGCGGCGAAGCGCTCGACGTGCAGGCTTCCCGCCGGCCAGCCGGCACACCTGGCCTCGACCGCCTGCAGCAGTCCTTCGGGGCCGCACGTGTAGACGAGCGCGCCGGGCTGCGGCTGGCCGAGGACGGCCGCGAGGTCGAGCACGCCGTGCTCGTCCTCCGGCCAGACCTCGACGCGGTCGCCGTACCGCTCGAGGAGCTCGTCGACGAAGGCCATCGACTGCCGGCGCCGGCCGCCGTAGTGCAACCGCCACTCCGCCTCGGTGGCCTCGGCCTCGGCGATCATCGGCACCAGCGGCGTGATGCCGATGCCGCCGGCGACGAAGACGTAGCGGCCGGCCGCGGCGAGCGGGAAGTTGTTGCGAGGACCTCGGACCTGCACCCGGGTGCCCGGCTGGACCATCGCGTGCACGTGCTTGGAGCCGCCGCGGCCACCCTCGTCGAGCAGCACGCCGATCCGCCAGCGGTCACGGTCGGACGGCGAGCCGCAGAGGGAGTACTGACGGGTCAGCTCCGGGGTGAGCAGCAGGTCGACGTGGGCACCCGGCGTCCAGCCGGGTAGCTCGCCGCCGCCCGGGTCGGCGAGGGTGAGGCTCACGACGCCTTCCGCCACCTCAGTGCGGTCCCAGACGACCACCTCCTCGACGTGCTCGGAGTAGAGGGTCGCCATCGGCGCGGCTCGTTCGGGACCCGCGACCGCCGTGGCCTGGCCGGTCGTCATGGCCGAGCCGCCGTAGGGCCCGCATCTGCTCGGTGGTGGTGCACGTCCCGCCTCTCTTCGCCTCGCCCCGCTCGAACAAGTTTCTCGAGGATTACTGCAGTAAGTGTGAACGGCGGCACACTGCGGCGTCAAGTGCAGCGCCCCCCGTCACCCGGCCACCACCGCCGGGTTCCCGTTGGTCCACCAGGTCGTCAGCGTGCGGTGCGCGATGCGCCAGCCGTCCTCGGTGCGGACCAGCGCGTCGGAGTAGCGCCCCGCCAGCACGAACAGGTCACCGTCCGCGGTGCCCTCCTTGACGTGCTGCGCTTGCAGGTAGCACTGGCAGGTCGCCTCCTGCCCGTCGACGACGACGTAGACGTTGCCGATGAGGTGCTGCGTCCGGGTCAGCGGCCCGAGGGCGGACCGGCACAGCGCCTCGATAGCGTCGTAGCTCGAGCACTCGCCGATCCCCTCGTAGACCGCGACGGCGCTGCTGAGGAAGCAGCTGCGCAGCAGCGCCCAGTCCTTATTGTCGAGCGCGGTGGCGTAGCGGTGGCAGAGCTTGGTGATCTCCCGCTCGTCGAGCAGCACCTGCACGAAGGCGTTCACGGGTCCTCCTGGGGTCGTGTCTGCCGGTCGGCGCGTTGACCGCGTCCGCCGGACGAGCGTACGTTTTTGGTCCCATCTGTGCGACAGTGTGTCGCGGAACTGGCGGGAGCTGGTCGTCGTGTCTCAGCAGGGACTGGAGGCCAGCCGCCTCCTCACACAGCAGTACGCCGACGTCGTGGCGGCCCTGCGTCCGCGGAACTGGGCCGCGCCCAGCCGCTGCGCCGGATGGCGGGTGCAGGACTTGGTGGCCCACACCGGCTCGAACTTCAGAGCCCTCGTGGATCCGCCGCAGCCGCCCGCTGCACCGGTCCCCGGGCTCACGGCCGAGCGCGCCATGGACATGCTGGTTGACGACCGACGCGACTGGACCCCCGAGCAGGTCCGCCAGGAGTTTGAGGACTACCGGGCGCCGGCGCTCGACGTGCTGGCCGCCATGCAGTCCGAGCCCCTGGCCGCCCAGCCGCTGACGATCCACGAGCTCGGCACCTACCCGACGGCCGACCTCGCTGACGCCTTCGCCTTCGACCTGTACTGCCACCTCCGGATGGACCTGCTGGCGCCGACCGGACCGGTCGAGGCGCAGGTGCCACCGGCGACCGAGGCGGTGGCCATACCCGCCATCGGCTGGATGCTGACCGGGCTGCCGCAGATGTGCCAGCGGGTGAACGCGCAGGCAGCGCAGCCGGTGGGCCTGGTTCTGACCGGACCGGGCGGGGGCGAGTGGACGCTCCGCCAGGGTCCCGACCTGCTGGAGGTCGTCCTAGGCGCCGACGGCGCGGCTGCGCTCGTCAGGTCGTCGGCGCACGACTTCGTGCTGTGGGGCACCGGCCGCACCCGCTGGCGGGACTGGGTGACACTGGAGGGCGATGAGGCCTTGGCAGCGCAGGTGCTCGACGCTGTCGACGTCGTCTGAGGGCAAGCCGTCCCCGCGCCCGCGCTGAGGGGCCGCTCACCCGGTGCGGCCGCGCTCTTGCACCACCGCCGGCTCGCTCCCGAAGAACCGCAGCGCCTGTGCCGACAGCACCTCGTTGGTACCGTCGAGCACGAGGCAATGCCCGTTGACATACCACGCCTCGTCACTGGCGAGGAATACGGCGGCCGCCGCGACGTCCGGTGCAGTCGCCGCCCGTCCCATGGCGGAGGCCCCGGCCAACATGCTCGCCGCATCGGTGTGGGCGTCCGCATCCCCCGCCAGCAGCGCGGACGTCATGGCGCTCACCGTCGCGCCGGGGGCGATCGCGTTGACCCGGACCCCTGACCGGGCAAACTCGACCGCGGCCGACTTCGTCAAGCCCACCACTGCATGCTTGGCCGCCGTGTAGGCGTGCGGCCCGAGTCCGCCCTGCACGCCCGCCGTGCTCGCGGTGTTGACGATGCTGCCGCGACGCTGCGGGAGCATCACGCGCCCGGCGTGCTTCGTGCCCAGGAAGACGCTGGTGAGCAGGACAGCGAGCGTCCGCTCCCACGCCTCGACTGACGTAGTCGTCAGCGGACCGACCGCCCCAAGGATACCGGCGTTGTTGAAGACGCAATCGAGCCCGCCGTACACCTCCACGGCGGCGTCCATGAGGCCGGCGACGTCCCCCTCGCAGGTGACGTCGACCCGCCGGAATCGGACGGCGTCGCCGAGCTCGTCGGCGAGCGCCTGCCCCGGTACGTCCTGCAGGTCGCCGACGACGCAGCAGACGCCGTCGGCGACCAGGCGGCGCACGATGCCCTCGCCGATCCCGCTCGCGCCGCCGGTGACGACGGCTGTTCGGCTCACCGCGTCAGCTGACGGCGGCGGCTTCGCCGGTACGGCGGACGGCATCACCGTCGTCACGCGGCGGCGGCACTGAATGGGGATCTCCCCCACCGTTTCCACGACCACGACCACGACCACGACCCCGCCGGGCCACCTTGGACCGCTGCCGCCAGACGGCGAAGGCGACGGCCGTGATGAGCGCGACGCCGTTGAACATGTCGTTGAGCCATTGGGCGCTGGTGACGAACTGCAAACCTTTCACGCCGGTGGCCAGCACGTACACCGCGATCAGCGTGCCCCAGACGTTGAAGCGTCCCGGCTTGAGCTGCGTCGACCCAAGGAACGCGGCGGCAAACGCGGGGAGGAGCAGCGCCCCGCCGAACGTGAGCGACGGCCCGGACAAGGACGAGTAAAGAACCCCCGCGATTGCGGAGATGACACCGGACGCGATGAGGCACAGCCAGGTCCACTTCCCGACCTGCACGCCAGACAGACGGGCCGCCTCCGGGTTTCCGCCGACGGCGTAGACATAGCGGCCAGCCGGGGTGTGCTCCAGTGCCCACCAGACGATCAGAGCAAGCACGACGAGGTAGAGGACAACGATCTGGAAGCCAAAGACCTTGTGCTGCGTCAGGCTGACCCATGACGGCGCGGTCGGTGGGAGCGGTTGGCTCTGTTTGGTCACGATGGTCATGAAAGCGCCGATGACGGTCGCCATACCCAGGGTGGCGATGAAGGAACTCACCTTGAGCACCACGACAATAAAGCCATTAACTATGCCGATCAAAGCGCCCACTCCGACGGCGACCGCTATGGAGGGCCACATCGACCAGCCGTCGTTGGTCTGCAGTATGGCGACGAAGACTGCGGCGAGGTTGATGTTGGCGCCGATAGACAGGTCATAGGCGCCTGCTGCCAACGGGATCAGCAGGGCGATCCCCAGCATGGCCACGACAGCCTGGTCTGACGCAACCGACCGCACCGTGTCGCCTGTGAGGAACAGGCTCGGCGTCCAGATCCCGAACACGACGATGAACAGCGCCCAAAGGTAGAAGCCGCTGAACCGGTCAAAGCCGAAGCTCATCCGCAACCGGGTGCGGTGCTCGGGGCTGGTCGTCGTCATGCCGCGTCCACCTTGTCGTCAGTTCCCAGGGATGCCCGAGCGATGTTCGGTACCGAGACCGCCGAACCAGACAGGTCAGCCGCGATCCGCCCGTTTCGAAGCACGATCACCCGCTGACAAATCGCCGTCAGCTCGTCCACGTCTGAGGAGCTCACCACCACAACCGCACCGCTGTTGGCCGCTTGGATGAGCAGGCGGTGCAGCCCCGCCTTCGCCCCGACGTCCACACCTTGCGTCGGCTCGTCAAGCAGCAACACCTTCGGGACGCGCCGCAGCCACTTGCCGAAGAGCACCTTCTGCTGGTTGCCCCCGCTGAAGGTAGCCAGCCTCTGATCGTGGCCCCCTATCGGTCGCACTTCAAGGCGCTCGAACCACTCACGCGCCTCGGCAACCTCGCGTCGTCTCTGGAGGTGCAGCCGGCTCCAGAACGGGGACAGGTCGCAGAGCGTCAGGTTTTCGCGCGCCGTGAACTCCATGAACCCACCGAGCACCTTGCGGTCGGGGGGCAGATAAGCCATACCTGCGCTCATGGCCTGTGCCGGCTTGAGCGCGGTCACCAGGCCGCCGTCGACTTCCACCGTGCCTGACTCACGCGGGTGGGCGCCGAACAGCGAGCCGAGCAACGTCTCGCGCCCCGAGCCGGTGATTCCGGCGATTCCGACGATCGCGCCAGGATGGCACGTGAATGAGACCCCGCGAACCGGACCGGCGTAAAGATCCCGCACGTCGAGCACTGCCGAGCCCTCATCAATGTGTAGCGACTCCGCCGCCGCGTGGATCTCCTCAAATTCCCGACCGACCAGCAGGTTAATCAAACGCTTGCGGTCTAACTCCGTGACCGGTGTAGTCGCGGCCTTACGCCCCTCGCGCAGCACGGTCACGTTGTGGGCCAGGTGAAAGACCTCGTCGATTCGGTGCGTAACGTAGAGGACGCCGATGCCCTGCTGAGCGACGCGGCGCACGATCTCGAGCAGGTGCTGGACCTCATTGTCGGGCAAGGTTGCTGTCGGCTCGTCCAGGACAAGCAGCCGCGCCATGACGCTCCGATCGACGAGGAGGGCTCGAGCGACAGCGACGCCGGTCTTCATGGCAGGGCTCAGGGCACCGACGGGGGTTTGCGGGTCCACCGTGAGGCCCACCTTGGCCAGTTGCGCCCGCGCCAGGCTGCGGGCCTCGCGGCCAGAGATCGTGCCGAACTTGGACGGGAAGCCGCAATTCAGAAAGAGGTTGTCCAGGACCGACGAAGTCTCGACCAGCCCGAGGTCCTGGTGAACGAAACGGCAGCCAGCCAAGTAAGCCGCGTCCGCGGATCCCAGCAAGACCTCGTGGCCGTCTATCAGCACCTTGCCGCCGGGGTCCGGCTTGTGGTACCCGGCGAGGATTTTGATGAGAGTGCTTTTCCCAGAGCCATTCTCCCCGAGCAGCGCGTGGATCTCACCGGGATCAATTCTTAGGTCAACGGAGTGCAGCACCCTGATCCCGCTGAAGGTCTTGCCCAGGTCCCGTGCCGCCAGGGCAGGCGTCACCGCCTGCCCTGGCGAACCCGCAAAGGTCATCCGACCAGCCAGAGCTTCTTGAAGTCATCGCGGAAATTCGCGGGCTTGTCGTAGGAGTCGGAGATCGAGAAATCCCCGCCCTTCAGCAGCAGCTGCTTGGGCAATCCACCATCGTACGGCGTAATAGCAAGACCCTGCATGTGACGCAGCACCATGTCGACGAACGCCCAGCCGGTGTAGTGCAGGGCGAGCCCAGTTGTAGCCTGGTAGCTCGGGTCATTTCCCTTGACCAAGGTCAACCCGGCAACGTCGCCGCTCTCAGCGGCGACCTTGACACCACTCCGGTTAGCGGCAGCGAGCTTAGCCGAGATGCCGGTGAGGAAAGGCATGTCGGAGCTGATGACGTATTTGATGGACGCGTCCGCTTGCAGCGCGCTGACCATCTGACCGGGAATGGCACCGGCGAACACCTGCGGTATCGTCGCGTTCACCTCCTTGACCGTGCACGCCTTGCATCCCTGCGACACAGATGCCTTGAAGCTGGTCGAGAACGTCTTCAAGACGGGGAAGTCGTTGACGCTGCTCAGGACGGCCTTGCCCTTGGCCTGGGAGTCCGCGATGAACCACTGCGCGATCATGTCCCCGTACTTCGAGACGTCGAGGTCCCCGCCAATCTCACCGATGACCGGGTCCTTGACGTTGTCGCCGCCACCGACGTAACCGACCACGATCGGGATCTTCTTTTCCAGGTATGTGGGCACGACGCTCTCCCAGACGGCGCGCGGCAGGCCGGAGAGGGCGACTCCCGCCGGGGCCGGGTTCAACTGCGCGGCCTGCTTCAACGCCGAGACGAGGGTGGCCGGATCGGCGGACTTGTAGTTGTACTCCTTGTAGCTCCAGCCGATAGCGGCAACGGCCTCCTTGATGCCGTCCGCTTCATCCTTGCACTGGCCGACGTCACACTTCATCCAGACGAAGGTCTTGCCCTTCTCGGGAGCCGTTTTCAATGCCACGGTGAGCGGGATGGTGGTCGGCTCCTTCTTGAACTGGTCGACCTTTGCCTGCGCGGCCGCAACCTCGTCGGAGCCGCTGCCCGAAGTCGCGGTCGAAGGCGCCGCGGCACTGCTGCTGGTGCCACCCTTGGCGCCGCTGCTGCTGCTTCCACCGCAGGCAGTCACCGTCATTGCCATGACTACGCCACTGACGATCCAGCCGGCTCGGGCACCTGAGAGTTCTCTGTGACGCAACACAAGTAGGTCCTCCGATTTTCTTCACGCCGGCAACCTGCCGGGTGCGGCCACGCCTTCGAGGTTCCAACCGGCGTTGAGCCAGTGGCGCCGCAAGAACGAGCAAACTCTATTCACTCACTAGTAACGAGGTGCCAGTGTGACCATCGACACGTCCTCGCGTCAAGGCTCCAGGTGAGTCGGTCTACAGGGAGTGGCCCTTCCCCTGCCCCAAGCCGGGTGTTCGGGGGCGCATGACCGCCTTCCGCGCACGTAACTGGTGACTTCCTATAATAAGGGGAGCCCCAGGGCGCTTGTGCCGACTGTGGTCGCTGCCTAGTTTCGGTGGCGACGGCGCAGCGCCGCGCGGCGCCCCGAGGACGAGGTGACTCATGACTGACCGGCTGCAGGAGCTGGTGGACCACGTCGAGATCGGCGACGTGCTTGCGCGTTACTGCAGCGCGCTCGACTGTCGGGACTGGGCCGGCTTGGAGTCGGTCTTCACAGCCGATGCAACGTGCGACTACGGCGCGCTCGGCAACCCCCATAGCGCCGCCGAAATCGCCTCGCTCATTCGCTCGACGATCGGCGACCTCGACGTGACCCAGCACCTCATCGGGAACGTCACGGTTGCGGTCTCGGGCGACGCAGCGACGGCCGACTGCTACCTCATCTCCCAGCACATCCGGGCTGGTGCACCGGGCGGTGATCACTACCTGTTGGGCGGTCGCTACAGCGACCGGCTGGTGCGCACGCCCGAGGGCTGGCGCATCGCGCAGCGCACACTTCACCGGATGTGGACGACGGGCAACCGCGACGTCGTACGGCGGCCCGGGCAGACCTGAGCGCGGGACCGGCGCCTGGTCCGGGCGCCGGCCCCCTGCTCGTCGTCAGACACTGAGCACGGTCACCCGGCCGGTTGACCCGTCGACCTCAACCTCGGCGCCGTTCGGGATGCGCCGGGTGGCGTGGCTGACACCGGCGGCGCACGGGATGCCGAGCTCGCGGCTGACGATCATGGCATGGCTGCCGAGAGCACCGACATTCACGACGACGGCGCTGGCGACCATGAACAGCGGCGTCCACGACGGGTCGGTCTGCGGCGCGACGAGGACCTCGCCCGGCTGGAACTCCCCGATGCTCGCGGTGTCGTGAACCACGCGGGCGCGGCCGCGCGCGACGCCCGCGGACGCCGGGCCGCCGACGAGCACATCACCCGCCTTCGCCACCTGCACGTCCACCTCGGTCCGACGCGGGATCTCCGACAGCGGCTTAACGCCTTGGCGCCCGTCGATGAACGTCGGCAGATCGAGGCCGAACAGGTCGCGCCAGGCCTTCTCGCGCCCCACCAGCCGCTCCTTGAGCGCGCCGGGGTCGGAGATGAGGATGTCGAGCTCCTCATCCGTGGCCATGAACAGCTGCTGAACCGACTCCAGGTGGCCCTCGGCGTGCAGCCGCCGGGCGAGCTCGGTTAGCGCCATGCGGGCCTCGTGCAGCACCTTGATGCAGTTGGTCTTGGCGCGCTCCCGCCAGGCACCGAAGCGCCGCGCCGAGGACACGGCCAGGTGTAGGGTTGATATCGCTTCCTTGTTCCCGCCGAGGATCCCAAGCGCCCTTTGTAGGGCGTCCGCGCTCTCCGACTCCATGCCCTGCTCACGGCTGCTGGGAGACGCCTCGTCGCCCAGCAGGCGCAGCCGGTCGACGAGGGCCAGCGCAAGCTCCGGCTTGGTCTCCCACGAGTCAGCGCCGAGGTCCCACTCGCTCGGCCCGCGATAGCCGAAGTCGCGCAGGAAGCCGGCGAAGGTGGCCGCGAACTCGGCGTGACCGTCGCGGATGCGCTGGTCGAGCCCGCTGACGCCCTTCTCGAACTCGGCGCTCAGCGCCTCGTCGGCGCGCACCGCGCGAGACAGGTCCCACAGCGCGTACGACGGCGCCGCCGAGTCGACGTCACCCGCCTTACCAATGACCTGGACCACGAGCGAGGGGTCGGCTTCCGCGAGCAGCTGCGACAGCACCGCGGGTCCGGTGGCGGCCTGGTTGCTCGCCATCGTCTCGCTGCGCCAGCACAGCCGCTCGAACGGCATGAGCGAACGCGCGTAGGCCAGCAGCGCGGCGGGGCTCAGGGCGGCGAGGTCGGGGCGCTGCGCTCGCACCCGGTCGGCAATGAGCCGCTCCTCCTCGAGCTCCGCGAAGGTCGACGTGGTGAGCGCCCACTGCGTGCGCGCCGCCATGAGGCTGCTGAGCTCCTCGTTGACGTCGTCGGGGCGCTCGTCGTGCGGCGGTGAGTCAGCGCTGAAGAAGGCGGAGTCGATCGCCTTCCAGCCAATGCCAGCGCGGATGCCCACGACGCGCACGTTCGACTGGTTGACGTACAGGTGGCCGTAGAAGAAGCCGGCGACGGGGGCGATGTCCTCGCCTGCCAGCTCAGCCGGGCGGTAGGCATCCAGCGCCACGTATCCCGCGGCCCACCCAGGCAGGATGTGCGGGATCCACGAGAAGCTGGCGCCCAGCGGCGTGATCGGGTCCGGCAGCACGTCGTTGGCGTTCAGCCGCGTGTAGACGGGGAACCGCTCGCTCGGGATGGTGTCGGTCAGCCAGCCGTGCTCGATCATGGGCAGCGGTCCTCTCGGAGACAAGGTTCTCGGGAGCTTGCAAAGTGTGACTACGGCCACACTTCTGGACGAGACTGTAGAGCCTCTTCACTAAGTGCGCACCACTCCTGTCACGGACAATTTGCGTGTAACTGGTCTTCGCCTCTAGTTTCAGGGTCGGCCGCCACGGCCCGAGAGGACGAACCCATGCCGCTCTCGAACTCATGCCCTGGGCACACGCCGTCGCTGTCGATGGCCGACCTCGTGCTCGCGCAGGGGACCGTGCGCAACGCCAGCTTCCGGGACCGCGTGGCTGCCGCCGCGGCCGCCGGCTTCGCCGGCATCGGTCTGGCGTGCCCCGCGTACGCCCGGCTGCGGGACGAGGGCTGGTCGGACGCCGCCCTGCGCTCCGTCCTCGACGACGCGGGAGTGCGACTGCTCGAGACCGAGGGGTTGCTTGGCTTCTCGTCCTTCGGGACCGTGCGCTCCGGCCCGCTGGCGGGACGCCGCTACGCCGACCCGCGGAGCGAGCAGGCGGCGTTCGCCATGGCCGATGCCTTTGGTGTGCGTCACGTCATGGTCAACGGCGCCTTCGAGGGCGCTCTCGAGCCGGACGCGGTCGAGGCCTTCGCCGGGCTCTGCGACCGGGCGGCCGACCACGGGCTGCTGGTGGCCCTGGAGCCGGTCCCCTGCAGCACGGTGCCCGATCTCGCCGCCGCTGTCGGCGTCGTCACCGGCGCCGGGCGCCCCAACGGCGGGTTGTGCATCGACAGCTGGCATCTCTACCGCGGCGGAGGTGACGAGCGCTCGCTCGAGCAGGTGCCTGCGGACCTGGTCCTCGTCGTGCAGCTGGACGACGGCCCGGTGCAGCCGGTTGATTCCCACTACCTCGTCGACACGATGCACCACCGGCAGCTGCCCGGGGAGGGCGAGCTCCCGTTGTCGGCCTTCCTTGGCGTACTGCGGCGGACCGGCGTACGCGCTCCGGTGTCGGTCGAGGTGCTCAGCGACACGCTCGACGCCCGGACCCCGGCGGAGGTGGCGGCGCTCGCCGCCGACGCGACCCGACGGGTCCTGCGGGAGTCCGGCATCGGTCCCAGGGGGGCTGCCCGATGAGCGGCACCGATCGCGCGCTGCAGGTCGACGGGCTGCTGAACGTGCGCGATCTGGGCGGCCTCTCCACGGCGGACGGCCGGCGCGTCCGCCGTGGCCGCGTCATCCGCTCCGACAACCTGCGCGGGCTGACCGACCAGGGGGTCGTCTCGCTGGTGCGTGACGTGCGCCCGCGACTGGTGGTCGACCTGCGCACCGAGGCCGAGTGCGAGCGGGAGGGCTGCGGTCTGTCGCACATCCAGGACATCCGCTATGTCAACGTTGCGCTGACGCCGAAGGCAGCACTGGACGAGGCGCAGGTCGCGGCCGGCCTCGCCACCAACCTGTACGACGACTACCTCCTGCAGATCCGCGACAACAGCGCCCCTATGGTCCGCGGCCTACGGCTGCTTGCCGAGGAGGACCACCTGCCCGCGGTTGTGCACTGCACCGCGGGCAAGGATCGCACCGGGGTCCTCGTCGCGCTCCTGCTCGACCTGCTCGGCGTCGAGCGCGAGCAGGTAGTGGCCGACTACGCCCAGACAACGACCAACATGCCCGGCATCCTCAACCGCATCCGTGCGTCGTCCTTCTTCCGTTCCACCGGCCTGGCAGAGGCTCCTGCGTGGATCTTCGGCTCCGAGCCGGAGACGATGCGCGACTTCCTCGCATGGCTCGACGCCGATCACGGCGGGAGCGAGCGGTGGGCCCTGCGCCACGGCCTCCCGGCAGAGGCGGTCACCCGGTTGCGCACGTCGCTCCTCGTGGACGCCTGACCGGCTCAGCCCCCCTCGCCTGCTGCGAGGCGAGCCTCGAGCCGCGGGCGGAAGGCCGTGCTGACCAGCTCCCACCACATGCCAGGACTCCCCTCGTGGTAGCTGAACAGGGCCGGCTGCCCGGCTGCCGGCTGGTGCCGTACTCGTCCCGGGAAGCCGGCCGCCTCGAGCCGGTAGATCGAGCCGTCGAGGTCGTCGGTCCACAGCCCGATGTGCTGTAGGCCGAGCGCCGCCGTGGCCCATACACCGCCTGAGCGCTCCTCGACCAGCTCCAGGTAGGGCGGGCCCTCCAGGGAGTACGTCGCCGCGATGCGTGCATGCCGCACCGCACCGTCGACGAGGACGTCGAGGGTCGTGTCTCCGACCGGGCTCCACCGGAACCCCAGCGCCTGCGAGTACTGCTCCATCGCTGCGAGGACGTCGGGCACGACTACGCCGACGTGATAGGCGGCCAGTCCGTCGGGCGCGCTGCCGAACCAGCTCATGGCACCTCCGTCGCCGCTCGTCTGTCGACCGTATCAAGAAAGTCGGGACCTGCACCGGTCTGCCGGGCCGCCTCCCGCTACGGTCGGGGGGTGAACTCGCTGCACCCGGTCGCGACCTCCCCCTCGACGCCGTCGCCGCCGCGCACGCCGCCTGCACCGGCACCGCCGCCCTTCTCGATGCACGAGACCTTCCTCATCGCCCAGGCCGAGGCGACCGGCATCGCCCTCGTGCGCCACGGCCAGCAGCAGCGACCGACCTCCCCCGTGTTCACGCCGTCGGAATGGGTCGACCCGCCCCTGTCGGACACCGGGCGGCGCCAGGCCGAGGCGGTCGGGCGCGCTTTCGCCGACCAACCCGTCGACGTGATCGTGTGCAGCCACCTCAGCCGTGCACACGAGACGGCGCGGGCGATCGCGACCCACCACGGCCTCGATCCCCTCGTGCTGCCCGACCTGCGCGAGGTCGAGACCTACCGCGACCTCAACGACGGGGCCAACCCCGCGGACGCGCTGCCGGAGCCGTTCTGGCGGGGTGTGCAGGCGCGCTTCCCGCAGGAGCGCCGCTGGGACCTCGTGCCGTTCGGGGAGAGCAGCGACGAGCTGCGCCACCGCGTGGTCTCGACCATCGAGGGTCTGCTCGCAATGCACCCGGCGGCACACCTCGTCGTGGTCTGCCACGGTGGCGTCATCAACGCTTACCTCGCGCATCTGCTCGGCATCCGCGAGGACATGTTCTTCCTGCCGGCGCACGCGTCGGTGACGCGGCTGCGGCGACTCGGTCACCGACGTGCACTGGAGAGCGTCAACGACCGCGACCACCTTACGTCCGCGGACCCGGAGCTCCTCACGTACTAGGTGTCCCAGGGGCGCAACCAAGCGCCCGCCGTCGCGCCCGCCGCGACGAGCAGCTTCTGCCCGGTCACCCACGAGACCCGTGACGCCAGGTGCAGGAGGGCGGCCGCAATATCCTGCGCCGTCCCCGTCCGTCCAGTGGGACGGGGGCCGTCTACCCGGGCAAGTACGCCTCGGTGAACTCAAGCACGTCGTTGAGGGCGACACAGCGTTGACGCACACCCTGGACGGCGCCAGCTCTGCCGCCATCGTGCCCCTTCAGGCTCAGCACTGCCGCCTTCGCACCGCCGTACGCGCCGGTGTTCGGGGCGGCGCGCACGCCGGAACGTGAGGAGCTGTGCACGATCGCCCCGCCGGTCCCCATGCGCTGGGCCGCGGCGTGTACCCCGGCCTGTGCCGCCACGAGATTGAGCTCGAGCATGTCCCGCAGCGGCTCGTCGCTGCTCTGGATGAGGGAACACACACTGCCTTGTGGACCGAGATGTCGGGGGGGCCGAGCTCCTCGACGGCGGCTGCTATACCTTGGCCGATGCCCCGGCCCGAGCCCGCCTCGACTCCACTCGCCCGTCGAGGCGGAACAGGTCGATGACGCTAACGCGACGCTTAGATGACGATCTCGCCGCCGTCGACCACCATGGTGCTCCCGGTGACGAAGCTGGCGTCGTCGGAGAGCAGGAAGCACACCGCCGCGGCAAGCTCGCTGGCCGCGGCGACCCGCTTCTGAATATTGCCCTGGCCGAACACCTCCGCGCCCTTCGCCACGTCCCCGCCGCCGCGGGCCGCCATGAGCGGCTCCGTCATGCCCGTCTGCGTGCGCCCGGGGGCGATGCAGTTGACGCGGATCTCGGGACCCACCTCGAGAGCGAGCTGGCGCGTAAATCCGGCGATGGCGGCCTTGGCGGCACCGTACGGCGCGTTGCCGCGCTGCGCCACGAAGGCGGCGACCGAGGCGACATTGACGATCGCACCGCCGCCGCGGGCCCGCAGGTGGGGCAAGGCGTGCTTGCTCACCAGGAAGGTGCCGCCGGCATGCACGCCGAGCATCTTGTTCCAGCGCGTGAGCGACCACTCCTCGAGCGGCCCGAAGTCCGCGTGCCCACCGGCGTTGAAGACGCAGTCCAGTCCGCCGAGCTGCTCGGCAGCCGAGCGCACCGCACGCTTCACGGAGTCCTCGTTGGACACGTCGCAAGCGAGCGCAATGGCGCCGTCGATGTCCGCGGCAACCGCCTTCGCGCCCACCTCGTCGAGGTCGACGACCGCGACCCGCCCCCCTTCAGCGGTGAAGCGGCGGGCCACCTCGGCGGCGATGCCGGAGCCACCACCGGTGGCGAAGAGGACCTTGCCCTGGAAGCGCATGCGGACTCCTGTGGTCGGTGACCACACGCTGTCGTGGGTCGGACTTTATTAGGTAGTTGTACAGAAACATGTTGGCGCCGTCGAGTCAACGCGTCACACTATTCGACCCAGTCGAAGCAGGGTGGACTATCTAGACAGACTGACCAGTTACGAGTTACGGTCGTCACACGCGAAGGAGGCTGAAGGTGTCGGACCTGCTGCGCCGCTCCGCGCCCGCGCGTCAGGTAGCCGATCGGTTGGCCGCCGTGCCGCTGCTGGCCCCGCTCGCCCGCCACGTCGTCGATGACTTCGCTGAGCGGGTCGCGCTGCGGACGGTGACCGCCGGGACCCGGCTCGTGCGGGAGGGTCAGCCGGCCGCCGACCTGCACGTCGTGCTCTCCGGTCAGGTCGCGCTACAGCGCGGTACCCGAGCGCACCTGCTCCGCGTGCGCGGCCCCGGCGAGGTCTTCGGCGAGGTCGAACTGTTCGACCCGCGGCCGTGGGGCTACTCCGCCGTGACCATGTCCGACGTCGACGTCACCCTCACCCGTCGCGCCGACCTAATGGCATGGATCGGCCGTCATCCGGCCGCCGCCCAGATGGTGCTCCAGCACCTGGCGCAGCGCCTCAGCCGCGACGACCGCGTCCCGGACGGCACGCTGCGGCTCGACCTCCCAGCGCGCCTCGCGCGCGTGCTCCTGGTGCTCGCCGACCGCTACACCGACGGCGACGAGGTCTGCCACGGGCTGAACCAGCAGCAGCTCGGGGACCTGGTGGGAGCGTCCCGGGAGGCGGTCAACAAGACGCTGGCCGGGTTTGCCGATGCGGGCTGGCTGCGGCACTTCCGCCACGGGTTCGTGCTCGTCGACCGTGACCCCCTGCAAGAGAGGGCGACAACGCACGGGATGCACGGAAGGTGAGACGTCGCCAGCTGGCGAGGAGCTCCCGGGTCCGGTCGGCCAGGCGGCGCGGCCAGGCCACGGGTTCGCCGACCGCCGCAGGGTTCGGGGCCTCGACGCTGAGGCCGCGCCGGACGGCAGCACTCCGAGCGGCAGCCCCCCGTCTCCCGGTGCCAGGACAGGTGCTGCGCATCGACCAGGATTCCGGCGGCCGGGTTCCTGGCGGCCTGCAGAAAGGCACGCGCCTCGCCCGGGATCCGCACCGCCGAGAACACCATCGGCTCCACCGTGCACGACAGCGCCTTCGCGGTTACGCGCCGCATCGGCGAGTGGCCGATGCATCGGGTGCCCGAGGCCGTCGTTGGTGGGGGTCCGGCGCAGCGCGCCCACGAGCTCGACGTCTGCGGCCGCAGCGGCACGCACCAGCTCCGGAGGTGACAGCCGGAGCGCGCTCAGGTGCGCCAGCGACAGCGGCCTCACCGGCGCGTCGTCGGGCAAGGTAGCCGCCGTCGACGGCGAGCGCGTGCCCGGTCGTGAACGACGCGTCGTCCGAGCACAGCCATAGCACAGCCTTGGCGATCTCCTCCGTCGTGCCGAAGCGTCCGAAGAGGCTCAGCCGTCGGGCCACCTCGTCCTTGTCGCGGCCGCGCGCCTCGATCGCGCCGAGCAGCATGGGCGTCCCGATGGCCCCGGGACAGACCGCGTTGACGCGGATGCCGTCGACGGCGTGGTCAACGGCCGCCGCCCGAGTGAGCCCGAGCACGCCCTGCTTGCTCGCGGTGTAGGCCGCCTGGTTCGGCTGCGGCCGGAACGCGTTAGTCGAGGCGATGTTGACAATCGAGCCGCCGTGGCCGACGCCCGCATTACCTGGGCCTGGTGCTTCATGCACAGGAACACCGACCGGAGGTTCACCGCGATTATCCGGTCGAACGTCGACTCCTCGCAGTCCGCGAGCGGCGACGTCTCGTTCTCGATCGCGGCAGCGTTCACGCCGTGGTCGAGACCGCCGTGGGCCGACACGGCGAGGTCCACCATCGCGCGCACGTCCTCGCCGACAGACACGTCGGTGCGCAGGAAGCGGGCCCGCCCGCCTGCCTCCTCGATCAGCGCCGCGGTCTGCTCGCCACCGTCGGCGTTCACGTCGGCCAGGACCACCGCAGCACCCTCTGGAGCCAGCGCGAGCGCGATCGCGCGCCCCATGCCGCTGGCCGCTCCGGTGACGAGCGCGCTGCGGCCCTTGAACCGGCTCACCCCGCTGCAGTCTGCGCGCGGGCCGCGGCGTGCCGACCGGACAGGAAGCCGAACACCATTTTCGGGCCGAGCGTGCCGCCGGCCCCGCCGTATGTCATACCGAGGGCGGAGGCCATCGCGTTCCCGGCGGCGTAGAGCCCACTGAGCGGCTGGCCGTCGACGTCGAGCACCTGCCCGGATCCGTCCGTGCGCGGTCCGCCCTTGGTGCCCAGGCAGCCGCTGTAGACGCGGACGGCGTAGTACGGCGCGGTGTCGAGTGGTCCGATTGTGGACTCGGGCCCCTCGCCGAAGGCCTTGTCACCCCACCAGCGGTCGTGCAGGCTCTCCCCGCGCCGGAAGTCGGGGTCGCGACGCTGCGCGGCGCCGTCGTTCCAGCGCTTGACCGTGGACTCGAGAGCGTCCGTCGGCACGTCGATGCGCCCGGCAAGCTCGTTCAGGGTAGGGGCCTCAACGAGCCAGTCCGGTGTCGGCGCTCCCGCTCCGGGGCGGAAGCCGGCCAGGCCGTAGCGCCGCAGGTAGAAGTCGTCGACCACCAGCCACGCCGGATGGTTGACGTAGTCGAAGTCGGTGGGGTCGAGGACGTGGAACGCCGCGCCGAGGGCGTTGTAGTTGGCCGCCTCGTCAGCGAAGCGGACGCCCTTCTTGTTGACCATGATGCTGTGCGGGCGACTGCGCTCGCCGTTGACCTGCCAGCCGGCGACCGTGCCGTCAGGCATCGGAACGTCGATGATCGGCACCCACCCGGCCTCGCGCATGTTGCCCAGCCCCGCCCCGACCCGCATGGCCATCTTCAACCCGTCGCCGGTGTCCGTCGGCACAGCGGCGGTCCGCTCGAGCGGCCCGCGGATGAAGGCGCTCACCAGGTCGCGGTCCCACTCGAAGCCGCCGGTCGCGAGCACCACGCCCCCGCTCGCGCGGCCTCCCGTTCACCATCGGCGGTCTCCAGCACCACACCGATGACGACACCGCCCCCGGTGATGAGGCGCACGGCGCGGGTGCGAGAGACCGGCTCGATGCCGCGGTCGAGGCAGCCCTTGAGCAGCGCCCCCACGAGGCCCTGACCGGCGCCGCGCTCGTCGCGGACCTTGCGCCGCTCCATCTCCTCGGCCGGCACCCCGCCGGGCGCCCCGCGCCCGAGAGAGGTCCCGCTCATGAGAATGTTGCCGGACAGCTGCCGCCCGACGGTGACGCGGTCCTGCCAGTCGCCGAGGTCAGCGAAGGGGAACAGCGGGCAGTCCATCGAGCGACCGCCGCCGCGGGCCGCGCCCGGGTGCTCCGGGTGGTAGTCGGGGAAGGCCGGGATGATCTGAAACTGCGCCGGCGTCTGCGTCTCGAGGTAGTCGATCACCTCCGGCCCGGCGTCGACGAACGCCCCCACCAGCTCCTCGGACATCAAGCCGTGGGACATCGACATCAGGTACGCAAGGACGTCCTCGCGACGGTCCTAGATGCCGAGCTCCGCCATGTGGCGGTTCATCGGGATCCACACCATGCCGCCGGACCACGCGCTCGTGCCGCCGACTTCTCCGCCTTCTCGAAGACGGCGACCCGCGCTCCCCCGTCGTGGGCGGCGATCGCGGCGGTGAGGCCCGCCACACCGGTGCCGAGCACGATCACGTCGTACGCTTCCATGCGCCTCCTGGACGTCGAGTTTCTGTAGAGCTTCTGTTGTATGACGTCCGTTGTACGACGCGTACACCTTCCCGTCAATGCCCAGGTACGTCGACCACGCCGCGCGCCGCAATTTCGTCGCGCGGGTTGCCGCCGACCTCGCCGCCGATAAGGGTCTGGAGGCGATGACGGTCCGGCGCGTGGCGCAGGCCGCTGGGTTCAGCACGACGGTGGTCAGCCAATTACTTCACCGACCGCCGCGACCTCATGCTCACGACTTACCGGGCCGCCGCCGCGCGGTCGTCCGAGCGCTTCGACGCCGCGCTCGTCGACAGTGACGACCCGCTGCAGGACTGCCTGGAGGCGCTACTCCCCCTCGACGCGTAGAGCCGGCGCGACTGGCGCATCTGGTTCGCGTTCTGGGCGATGGCGACCGCCGACGCCCGCCTGGCCGCCGAGCAGGCCGAGCGGGTGCGGTCTGCACGCGCCCTCATCACGCGCGTCCTGGAGGCCGAGCGTGACGGCGGGCGGGTGCGGACGGACGTCGATCTGCCAGACGCCGCCTACGGTCTGGTCGTCCTCGTGCACGGCCTTGGCACCCACGCGGTATTCGACCAGGACCACTCGACACCCGCGCGGCAGCGCGCCGCCGTAGCGAACCAGCTCCTCGGCCTGCGCTGACGGCAGCGCGCCGCCGTAGCGAACCAGCTCCTCGGCCTGCGCTGACGGCACCTCAGCCGTCCGCGGGCACCCAGGCGTCGTACAGCGAGTGGAAGTGCCTGATCTTGCTCTCCTGGTAGACGCTGAACGACAGCCCCGGCTTCGTCATGGCCTTGAGGCCCTTCTGGACGGCCTCGAGGTTGAACTCGTCCTGGTCGAACACCCGCGCCAGCGACCCCAGCTGGTCGACCGCACTGCGCCACGGCTCGTCGGGGGCCAGCCGCAGCTCCGGCGACGGCGGCGGTCGCTCGCCGGCGAACGGCGAGAGCAGCAGGACCTCCATGATGCAGCTCTCGTGGTCGTCGCCGTTCGGACGCCAGCGGTAGGTGATCTGGTTGTAGCCGCCCCAGGGGTGCATGTTGGGGAACACGGTGAAGTAATAGCTGTCGATGAGCTCGGCGTCCGAGAGGTCGTCGGCGCCCTCACCGACCACCGGTCGCAGCGACCGCCGGGCGGCTTCCGCGAGGGTCTGCCGGGCGGTGCGTCCGTCCTGCACCTCGAGCATCGGGGGGTCGTCGAGCCGCTGGTCGATCTGTGAGTTCAGCCGCTCCTGCTCGGAGGGGTCCCACGGCAGGTACGGGCTCGGCACACCGCGCGGGGAGATGGCGCGAGAGACGTTGCCGAAGACGTCGTACTGGGAGTTGGCGTCCCCGAAGCCCGGCAACAGCTGCGGGTGGGTCGTGATGACGTGGTACGACTCCATGAAGGCCTCCTGTGCGACCTTCCAGTTCGTCTTGATCACCTTGGAGACGTGCACGCGGGTGTAGCGCTCCTCGAGCGGCCAGCGCTCGAAGAAGGGGTCGAGGTCGCCGAGGAACTCCTCCAGGGAAACGCAGTCGGGGTCGGGGTTGAGGAAGACGAAGCCGCCCCATGTCTCAACGCGCACCTCCGGCAGGCGGAACTCGTCGGGCTTCACCTGCGGGAAGTCCCAGGCACTGGGCACCCGCTTGAGCTTGCCGGTCAGCGTCCAGCAGAAGCCGTGGAACGAGCACAGCAGCTCGTCAACCCGCCCCGGGCCGTCGCGCAGCGCCCGGCCGCGGTGCAGGCAGGCATTGACGTAGCCCTTGATGCCGCCGGGGCCCGGCTCGGTGCGCACCAGCAGGTAGGACTTGTCGGCAATGTCGTAGACCTCGGTGTCACCGACCTCCGCCAGCACCTCCTCGCGGCAGGCGAACTGCCAGACCCGTGACCACAGGGACGCCTTCTCGCGCTCGTGCCAGTCCCGCGACAGGTAGCGCTCGACTGGGATGTCGTCGGAGCCGAAGTAGCCGGGCTCGTCGCGCCGCAGCGACGCGGGCACCGACTTGCTGTCCTGGTCGAGCAGGTCCTGATATGTCGGTCCCTTTCCCAGGAAGCCGGTGCGGGGACGGGTGCTCTCGGCGGTCACGAGAAGGTCTCCTCGGTCTCGAAGCGACGGCTGCGGCTTGCGGCTCCGCCAGGAGACTTCCCACCGCTGACGATCCAGCGGCACAACTCCGGGTCGGCGCTGCGGATGTCGCCGGCGATCCAGCGCCCGTCGCGGTCGAAGCGCCCCTCGAGACCCGCCGGGTCGGTGACCATGACCGGCCCCCGGTCGTCGGGAGCCCACTCGTAGACCGCGCGGCTCAGTGCGTGCTGGATCTTTCGCAAGGGGTCCTCCGCCACCGGTTTCTAGGGCATGTCTACAGTAAGGGCTGGTCGGCTTGCCGTCGACTTGTTCAACCGACGACTTGGGGGCCGGGCATGGTGCTGTACGCGGCCACGAATTGAACCGCCGGGCGGCGGCGCCGTTGCTGGCGCCTGCGACGCGACCGGGCAAGCGCTGCGCGCGCTGTCCTCGCCCGCTGCGCGACCGGCGGCCGGTGCGCCATGCCCGTGCCTGGTGCGAGGTGGCGTCCCGCACGCGGCCGACACGAACCACCTGTTGGCCCGCGGCGAGCGGACCTGGCGCGGACGCCTCGTGGATCCTGCCGCCATCACACGCACCGCCCTGCTGACGGTGGAGCGTGAGAACGACAACAGCTGCTCGCCCGGCCAGACCGAGGCGGCGCACGCGCTGTGCACCGGCATCCCGGCCAAGCGGAAGGCCAACCACCTGCAGCCGGGTGTCGGCTATGCCGGCGTCTTCAGCGGCAGCCGCTGGGAGACGGAGATCTACCCGGCTGGTGAAGGCGTTCGTCCGTGAGAACGTGGCGGTCACGAGTAAGTGGAAGTACTGTCTAGTTACTTCGGAACGACGACCCGTGTTGCGCACGACCTCCAAGGAGCCGCATGATCACGTCCGAGGCGCCGGAGCGCCGCCGTACGCCTGGCCTGAGCTGGTACGACCTCGTGCTCGAGGACGTCAGACCCGTGCCGGAGAACCTGCGCGAGCGCCACCACTACACCGCCGCGACGCAGCACGTGCCCGTCGAGCGCTACACCAGCAGGGCCTGGCACGAGCTCGAGCGCACCCACCTGTGGCGCAAGGTCTGGCAGATGGCGTGCCGCGAGGAGCACCTGCCCGAGGTCGGCAGCTACGTCGTGTACGACATCGCCGGGGACTCCTACCTCGTGGCGCGCACCCGCGACGGCAGCATCAAGGCCTACGTCAACGCGTGCCTGCACCGCGGTCGGGCGCTCAAGGACGTCGACGGCCGCTGCAGCGAGTTCCGCTGCCCGTTCCACGGCTTCACCTGGAAGCTCGACGGCGCGCTGCGCTACCTGCCGGCGACGAGGGAGTTCCCCGAGATCGAGGCCGACCGCGGCGCGTGGCGGCTCCCCGAGGCGAAGGTCGGCACGTGGGGAGGGTTCGTCTTCATCAACCCGGACCTGGACGCCGATCCTCTGGAAGACTTCCTGGGCGACCTTCCCGAGCACTTCCGGCTGTGGGACTTTGAGAACCGCTTCGTGCAGGCGCACGTCGCGAAGCGGATCCGCTGCAACTGGAAGGTGGCGCAGGAGGCCTTTGACGAGGGCCTGCACCTGGTCGGCACGCACCCGCAGTCCGCGCCTTACGTCGGTGACAGCAACAGCGCCGTGGACGTCTACGGCAACTACTCGCGCCAGATCAGCCCGTCCGGCACGCCCGCCGACGACCTGCCGGTCGAGCCGACGGAGCGCGACATCCTCGCGCGGATGCTCGACGTCCGCGAGGGCGAGGAGCTTCCCATCCCGTTCTCGCAGCGCACGACCGCGCGAGACAGCATGGCCGCGGCCGCCCGCGAGCGCTGGCGCGAGGTGCTCGGCGACGCGGCCGACGAGGTCTCCGACAGCGAGTTCGTCGACCACTGGAACTACGCGATCTTCCCGAACCTGCACCCGTGGGGCGCCTACAACCGCATCGTCTACCGCTTCCGGCCGAACGGCGACCGTCACGACGAGTGCATCTTCGAGGTCATGTTCCTGACCCCGTTCCGCGGCGAGCGGCCACCGCCCGCGCCCATCCGGTGGCTCGACCTCGACGAGTCGTGGACGCTGGCCACGGAGCTGCAGACGCTCGCGCCCGTCATGGAGCAGGACACCTTCAACATGACGTCGGTCCAGCGCGGGCTGCACACGACGCGCCGCTCCCACCTGATCACGTCCGACTTCCAGGAGGACGTGGTGTCCTGGCGCCACGACCTCCTGACCGAGTGGGTCGAGCGCGCCGCCGAGAACGCGGCGGCCAGCCGAGCGGGGGACTGATGGACCCGCACGGCGGGATCCGTCACCCCCTCAACCCCAAGGCGCTCTACACGGCCGACGAGGACGACACGGTGCGAGTCACGATGGGGACGCGCTGGGGGAGGTTCCGCCGGGACGGCCGGTGGGTCGAGGGCACGATCTTCGAGGCGGACCCCGAGCTCTGCCTGTGGGTGGCCGCGCCGCGGCCCGCGGGCCACCACCGCATCAGCCGGCTCCTGGACATGCCCAGCGAGCGCTGAGCCGGTGACCTCCGCCGCGCCGGTGGTGGCCATCGCCTCGACCGGCTCGGAGAGTCCCCGGTGTGGGACGACCGCACCGGTTCCCTGTGGCGGGTGGACGCCGTCGCCGGCGCCGTGGCTCGCCTCGACGTCGCGACCGACCACGAGCAGCGGTTCCACGTCGGGCGGCACGTCGGCAGCCTCGTCCTGCGCGAGGACGGGAAGGGGGTGCTGCTCGCCGCGCAGGGCGGCTTCTACTCGCTCGACACCGGGACCGGCGCCGTGGCGCTGCTGGCGGCCGTGCAGGCCGACGACCCGCAGATCGTCATGAACGACGGCGCCTGCGACCCGGCGGGGCGGTTCGTCGCCGGGTCGCAGGCGCCGTCGCCCGGCCCGGCTCCGCGGGCCTCTACCACTGCCCGCCCCCGTCAAGCGCGACCCCGCTGCTCGAAGGGGCCGGTCTGCGCAACGGATTGTGCTGGGAAGCCGCATGCACGACGCTGCTGTGGGTCGACGCGCTGCTCGGCCGGGTCGAGCGACTCGGCTACGACCTCGAGCGCGGGACCGTCACGTCGCGCGCCACCGCGATGGACCTGACCGGCTGGTCCGGGCTGCCCGACGGCATCGCGATGGACGCCGAGGGCTGCCTGTGGGTCGCCTTCTGGCGCGGCGGCGGGATCCGCCGCTTCGACCTCAGCGGCCGGCTGCTGGCAGAGGTGTCCCCTCCGGTGCTCCGCACGACCAGCTGCTGCTTCGGCGGCGAGGACCTCGCGACCTCTACGTCACCACGGCGAGGCAAAGCGCCCGGCACGTCCCGGAGGAGATGGGCGCTCGCCGGCGCGGTCCTGCGGGTACGCGTCGACGTGCCGGGCGTGCCGGTGCCGCGGTGGCGGGCCTATGCCTGAGCCGCTCGAGCAGCGGCTGGTCGCGGTCAAGGCTCGGCTCGCGCTCCAGGAGCTGCTCGGCCGCTACGCCCTCGCGGTCGACGACCACGACGCCGAGGCCCTGGCCGCCTGCTTCACCCGCGACGCCGTCTTCGGCTTCCCGAACAGCGGCGGGAGCGTTGGCCGAGACGCCGTCGTGGCCGGCTTCCGCGAGCGCTTCGACCGCTTCGGGCCGACCCTGCACGTCCCGCGCTTCCAGGTGCTCACGCGCCTGGACCCGACCACCGCCAGCGGCACGGTAGTGGGCTACGCCGAGCTGGCGACGATCGACGACACCGTGGTGACCTCCTTCCGGTACGACGACGAGTACGCCGTCGAGGACGGCCGGTGGCGCTTCGCCAGCCGCCTCGTCCGGACCCTCTACGCGATGCCGCTGCGCGAACTCGCGGACGGCGGCCTCGCCCGGGCGCACCGCAAGCGCTGGCCGGGAACGGTCCCCTCGGACGGCGAGCTCCCCGGCTGGGCGTGACCTCAGGCCTGCGGGTCAACGAGCACCTTGAGGTCGGCCGTGCTCCCCCCCTCCGCCAGGTCGGTGAGCAGCGCGGCCAGGTCGTCGAGGCCGACCGTTCGGGTGTGGAGCGGGGCGACCCGCAGCCGTCCCGTTGCGACGAGCCGCATCGTCCGTCGTACGTCATCACGGGTCGCGGCCAGCGCTCCGCGCACCACGAGCTCGCGCGACAGCAGGGTCGCCGGACGCACCTCGGCCGGCTCGGCCGTGTAGCCCAGGAGCAGCACCGTGCCGCCGCGACGGGCCAGACCGAGCGCGGTGGCCAGCAGTTGCGGCTGCCCCGCGGCCTCGACCACCACGTCGGCGCCGCGCCCCTCGGTGAGGTCCTGGACGAGGTCACCGGCGCCGTCGCCGGGCGGTACCGCGAGGTCGGCGCCGAGACCGGCAGCCAGCGTTCGGCGCGCCTCCTGCGGCTCGACGACGACCACGCAGGCAGCTCCAGCCAGGCGCGCGCACTGCGCCGCAAGCAAGCCGATCGGGCCGCCGCCCTGCACCACGACGACGTCGCCCGGGACGATTCCGGCCCGCCGGATGCCGTGAAGCGCGACGGCGGCGGGCTCCACCTGGGCAGCTTCGACGTCGGTCAGCGCCTCGAGAGCGGTCAGCACGCGGGTCTCGTCGACGACGAGCCGCTGCGCGAAGCCGCCGTGTGGTGGGGCGGCCGCGTCCCGGCCCCGCGCCACGGCCGTGACGTGCCGGCAGTGGTCCGGCAGCCCGCCCCGGCATTCCGGGCAGTTGCCGCACGGAGGCGGGACGGCGATGACGACCCGGGCACCGGCCGCCAGGGACGTGACGTCCGGGCCCACGTCGGTGACCGTGGCGACCCACTCGTGCCCGCACACGGAGGGCGAGTGATGCCCACCTGCCGTGAACGCCCCCACGTCAGTGCCGCAGACCCCGCACAGCGCGATGGCGAGGGCGACCTGCATGCCGGTCGGCGGCACGGCGGGCAGGTCCCGGACCTCGATCCGTCCGGGCCCGGTGACGACCGCAGTCCTCACGGGCGGCGCGTCACGCCTCGTCGACGGTGACGGTGCCGGTCGAGCCATCGACGGTGACGAGCGCGCCCACAGGGATTCGCGAGCGCGCGCCGGCGACGGACACCGCACACGCCACGCCCATCTCCCGGCTCACGATGGCGGCGTGGCTCGCCTGCGCACCGATCTCGCACACGACGCCGCCGGCCACCATGAACAGCGGCACCCAGGACGGGTCGGTGGTCCCGCAGACGAGGACGTCCCCCGGCTCGAGGTCACCCGCCTCGGACACGTCGTAGACGACGCGGGCCCGCCCGGACACGACGCCCGGGGAGACGCCGATGCCCGTCAGCTGGTCACCGGGCTTCGCGACCAACGCCTCGTCACCCGGCCGGTCGCGCAGCGGCCATGTGTCGATGGGCGGCACCGGCCGGCCGTGCATGACGGTGTAGGGCGGCTCCCGGTCGGACAGCTTGGCGAACTCCGTGGCCCGCTGCGCCAGGCGCTCGGACCAGCCGGCGCTGTCGGCGACGAAGGCATCGAGCTCGCTGTCGAGCAGCTGGAAGACGTGCCGCGCGTTGGCGAGTGCCCCGCGCTCCGCCATGCGGCGGCCGAGCTCGAAGAACGGCAGCTTGGCCTCCAGCATCACACGCACGGCGGCGTCCTTGCCGCCCTCACGGGTCCGGTAAAATAGCTGACCGGAGCGGATGGCCGCGCGCAGAGTCTCCTGCGTGGCCGGGTCGACAGCCGCTGCCGCCTCTAGCTCGGACGTGATCCGCTCGCGCAGCGGGACGCCGGCGGACGCACGCTCGGTGGGAGAGTGCTCATCGTCCTGCAGCCGGATGCGGTCGATCATGCCGAGCGCGATGGCCGGCTTGGTCAGCCAGGTGTCGGACGCGAGGTCCCACTCGTTCGGGCCACGGTGGCCGTAGTCGGCGAGCAGTGCCCGGAAGCCCTCGGCGAAAGCGGTCACCTCCGGCTCAGTGCTGCCGTCGAGCCGGTCGAGCAGTCCTTCCACGCCCTCGTCGAAGGCCGCTGTGAGCGCCGGCGAACGGCTGAGCAGCCGCGACAGCTCCCACACCTGCGCGGCGGTGGCGGCGGTCTCGACGCCACCCAGGCTGGTGAAGACCGCGACCGCGTCGTCCGCACGGCCGAAGGCACCGGCGATAGCCGCCACCGCGCCGGGCCCGACCGAGGCGCTCACCACGATCTGCGCGTACACGTCCCAGGTCTCGCGCAGCCGCAAGCACGCCTCACGTCCGTGAGCGACCAGATCCGCGTCGTCGAGCGAAGCGAGGTCGGGACGCTCCGCGGCCCACTGCCGGACCTTCCGGAAGAACTCCTCGGCGTACCCCGGGACAGCCTCGGCGCCGAGGATCTCGCCCAGTCGGGCCCCGACCGCGTCGCTGAGCGCCGCGTCGTCATCGCGCGGATCGGCGACGTACGGGGGAACGTCGGGGTTGCCGCCGAAGTAGGCCTGGTCGATCGCGTCCGGACTGCCGCCGGGCATGCGCGCCCCGAACACCCGCCCCACGCTCACCTGGTTGTAAAAGTAGCCGCCCCAGCACCCGAACACCTCCGGCACCGGCTGCCGGAACTCCTCCGGCCGGAACGCGCCCAGGTGCACCCAGGCGTCGGCCGTGCCGGGCGCCGCACCCCGCTCCCAGGCAAGGCTCCAGGTGAGGGGCGGGAAGGGCTCAGGCCCCACCTCGTCGGCGTTGCCGCGGGTGAAGAGCGGGAAGCGCTCGGTGGTCGAGGTGTCTGTGAGCCACGTCTGCATGGGCTGAAGGTAGAGCCGAAACCGATACAGGACAACACTGTCCTTTTGTGGGACGGTGATGTTCTAGAGACGTACGCGACGCCCGGAGGCGACATGAGCGACAGCGACCTGGCCAAGAACTGGGAAGACGTCCGGTCCTACACCCTCGAGGACGACGACGAACGCGAACTGCTGAGCCGGCAGACCGAATGCACGTTCATCTGGTCCGGCAAGGAGGGGCACCCGATGGGCGTCATCGTCAACTTCATCTTCCGCGACGGCCGCTTCTGGCTCACCGCTTCCGACCAGCGCCCGCGCATCAAGTCCGTGCGGCACGACCCGCGCGTCAGCATCGCCGTCACGTCCAAGGGCTCGGGCATCCCGGTCAGCCGCTCGCTCACCTACAAGGGCACCTGCATCCTGCACGACGACCAGGAGACGCTGGGCTGGTTCGTCCCGGAGTTCTCGACCGCCATGCGCCCGGACGACCCGGGGAAGGCCGCCGGCTTCGCGGCCCACCTGGACTCCCCCGGCCGCCTGGTCCTCGAGGTCATCCCTGAGAAGCGGATCGGCTACGACGCCGCGAAGATGTGGAAGGCGGCCCCGACTGCGGCACCCGCCGGACCCGCTGCCGGCTAGCGGCCGGCCGTCCAGCCCGCGAGCAGCCCGTCGACCACCTGGCGCACCCGTGCCGGTGTGATCCGGCGGTGCAGCAGGAAGCAGTCGTAGGCAAACGGCTCGATGAAGGCGTGCGCCGCCTCTTTAACGTTCAGGTCCGCGCGCAGCTCGCCGTGACGGACCGCATCCCGCAGCGTCCGGAGTAACTGCCGCGACCGCTCGCTGATGAGCCTCTGCTGCGCCTCGGCGTAGACGGCATCCCGTTTGGCCTCCGCCATCAGCGCCGCGAAGGCGGCCGCGTAGACCGGGTCGTTGAGCCGGTCGGCGAGGTGCCGGCCGTAGGCGTGCAGGTCCGCGGCGAGGTTGCCAGTCGCCGGGTCGTCGTAGGGGTAGCCGTTCTCCGAGGACGTCAGGGCCTCGAGGTAGAGGTCGGACGGGTTTGGCCAGTGCCGGTAGATGGTGCTGCGCGAGACACCGCTGTACTCGGTGACCTTCTCGACCGTCGCGCCCGCCAGGCCGTGCTCCGCGAGCAGCCGGTAGGCCGCGGTCAGCACCAGCGACCTGGTCTGCACGACCCGCGGGTCGACCCGCCGCCGCCGCGACGTGGCGCCGCCGCCCGACCCACCGAGACTGCCCGCCGTGCGTGCCTGCGGCACAGCGCACCTCCCTGGACCGATCACTGCCGGACGCGCTCAGCTTAGTCCAGCTGACTCTGGGACGCTCATGTAGCGAAGCACTACACGAACGGCCCACAAGGCTGTACGTTCGCGATCTCGGTGAAGCAGGTCACAGCTGGAGGAGGCCACATGGAGCTCGAGGGTCGTGTCGCGGCGGTCACGGGCGGCACCCGGGGCATCGGGCTCGCCATCGTCGAGGCCTACCTGCGCGAGGGCGCCTCCGTCTGCATCAACGGCCGGTCGGCGGAGCGCGGTGCGGAGATCGCCGCCCAGCTCGGTCAGCCCGACCGCGCGCACTTCATGCCGGGCGACGTCATGGACCGCACGGACGTCGAGGCGTTCGTGGACGGGACGGTCGAGCGCTTCGGCCGCATCGACGTCCTCGTCAACAACGCCGGCGGCGCGGACCACCACGCCCCGGTCGCCGAAGTCACTGACGAAGCGTTCGAGCTCGCGCTCAAGTGGAACGTCTGGTCGACGTTCTGGGGCATGCGACGCGCGCTGCACCACATGCTCCCGCAAGGCGCCGGCCGGATCATCAACATGTCGTCCGTCGAGGGCAAGCACGGCAAGCCGGGGATCTCAACCTACGTGACCGCCAAGCACGCGGTGCACGGGCTGACGAAGTCCTGCGCCGCCGAAGTCGGCCGTTCGGGAATCACCGTCAACGCGCTGTGCCCCGGGATGATCGAGACCTACAGCGTCCAGACGCAGGGCCAGAGCGCCGCGGCCGCCGCGGGCTTGAACTATGACGACTTCCTCGGCATCTTTTCGGACGAGACGGCACTCAAGCGCCTCAACACCGTCGAGGAGGTCGCCATCGTCGCGGTCTTCCTGGCGGGCCCGCTCGGGGCCGGCACGAACGGCTCCATGATCTCGATCGACGGCGGCACCGCCGCCTACTGAAAGGACTCCCATGACCAAGCTCGACAGCGCCATCGCCCTCGTCGTCGACGACAGCAACTCGCCACTGCGCCGCGCCGTCGTCGAGGCGCTCCTGGCGCAGGGAGCGACCGTCGTCGTCCCGGCAGCGAGCGGGCTCAGCCACGACCGCCTCTCGCCCTACGACGGCGAGCTGGCCGGACGCGATGGTGTCGACGCGCTGTTCGCCTCCGCGGTGGAGCGGCACGGCAAGGTCGACGTGGTCGTCCTCACGGGCGGTGACCTTGCCGACCGGACCCTCACCGAGCTCGACGGTGACGGCTGGTCCGAGGCCTCCCGGACCCTGGACCGCCTCGTCTGGGGCATGCGCGCCTCCCTCGCGCACATGTCGCCCCGCGGCGGCGGGCGCGTCGTGGTCACGCTGGGAGCAGAGGCCAAGGTCGGCCGTGCGGGGGCAGCGGTCGCCGCAGCGGTCGGCCACGCGGCGTACGGCCTGGTGAAGGTGGCAGCCAAGGAGGGCGGCCCGCAGGGCGTCACAGTCAACGCCGTCCTGTCCAACACCAGGGCGGGCGACTCCCTGAACGGACGGGCGACCGTCCCTGCGGAGGTGGCCGGCGCGGTTGTGCTGCTGGCTTCGCCGGACGGCGGCGGCATGAGCGGCGTCGCGTTCCCGGTTGACGGCGGCGTCTCGCCGTACTGAGCGGGGTCAAAAGTTGGGGCCGCCCTCGTCGTCGAACGCGAGGTCGGTGAGCCGACCTGGGGCGATCTCCTCGTCGGTGCCGAGCGCGACGGGAACCTTCTGGTGGTTCCACTTGATAACGTCCAGCGTCAGCTCGAGTACCTGCTCCTGCCGGTAGTGCCGCGTGAGCTCCTCGCGCAGCGCGACGGGGATCCCAGCCGGCTGGGTCATGAGGGCGTCTGCCAACCGGAGCGCCACCTCCTGGGCCGGCGTCAGGCCGCTCGACGCGCCGCGAGCGACGGCGCTCGCCGTCGACTCATCCAGCCCTGCGTCCCTGGCAACTGCCAGGCGGAGCGACAGTCAGGTGTGGCAGTCGTGATGGCTCGCGCAGCGCAGCCGCACCAACTCGGTCGTGACGGGGTCGACGTCGCCCAGCCGCACCACCGCGGCGGCGAAGGCCCTCAGCGGGCGCTGCAGCTTGAGGTCGCTCCGGGTCCCGCGCGAGGTGCGCGGCGACCGACTCATGCCGCACCCGGCACGGCGAGGGCCTCCCAGGCTAACCGCAGCCGCTGCCGCTGCTCGACCACCAGCAGCGCGGTGACCAGGTCGGCCAGACCGTCCTCTCCGAGGTGGTCCGCGACGTCGTGCGCAAGCCCGTCCTGCAGAGAGGCGACGTCCATCACGAACTGCTCGCAGAGGGCGAGGCACGCGCGCTCCCGCGGACCGAACCGCGGCGAAGTCGGCCACTGCGCCAGCTCCGCGACTGTAGCCGCCTCAAGCCCCGCTTTCCTCGCCGCCGGCGTGCGAACAGCCGCCTCGGCCTGGCAGCCGAGCAGCGCGGCGATGCGCAGCCGGCACAGCTCCAGCAGGACCGGGTCGACCACCTGCCACGCAGCCGCGTAGGCCTCGGCGAGGTGCGCGGCGATGCCGGGCTGGTCGTGCAGCACCGCGGCGAGCACGTCGCTCGTCGGTCGGAGCGTCATAAGCAGTGGACCTTCCCAGGACGGAGGAGCAACGTTACTGTATATCAACTCTTGTAAGTCAACTGCAACGAAGGGGATCGACGTGTTGAAGGGCCTAGAGGGCAAGTCCATCGTGGTAACCGGCGCGGGCGCCGGGATCGGAGCCGCCACCTGTCGGCGGCTCGCGGCCGAAGGCGCCCGCGTCGTGGCTGCGGACGTCCACACCGCGGCTGCCGAGGCGGTCGCCAAGGAGCTCGGCGACGAGGCGGTCGCGGTCGGGGCGGACGTCAGCACGCCGCAGGGCGCCGCCGCCTGCGTCTCTGCTGCGGTCGACGCGTTCGGGCGCTTGGACGCCTTCCACGCGAACGCCGGCGTCGAGGGCCGGGCGCACCTAGTAGCCGACTTCGACGTCGCTGTCTACGAGCAGGTCTTCGGCGTCAACGTGCGCGGCGCCTTCCTGTCGGCCCACGCCGCGCTCACGCAGCTGATCGCCCAGGGCGGGGGTGGCGGCATCCTATTCACCACCTCGCTGGCCTCGCTTATGGGGTCGCCGTCTACGGCGGTCTACAACGCGTCGAAGCACGCGGTGCACGGGCTGGTGCGCTGCCTGGCCAAGGAGGTGCCGCCCAGCATCCGCGTCAACGCCGTGGCGCCTGGCGTCGTCGACACCCGGATGATGCGCTCCCTCGAGGAGTCGATGGGGTCGTCCGTCGGCGTCGACGCCAAGACGTTCAAGGCCGGGCTCGAGGCCGCCGTCCCGATGAAGCGCTACGCCAGCGCCGAGGAGATCGCCGCGACGGCTGCGTGGATCCTCAGCGACGAGGTGCCGTACATGCACGGCGAGACCATCACCGTCGGCGGGGGCCTCACTCCCTGAGGCACCTACCGAAACCGCGTCCGCAACCTGTCAGCCCGGGAGGTCCACCCGGAACCGGACTCGCACACGCAGGGTTTCCGTTTCACTGACGAGCCACGGACGAGCAGCCAAAAGACCGCCTCCCTGCTATCCAGGGAAACGGCCTCCGACCTGCGCTTATGCGATGTAGCGGGGGCAGGATTTGTACCTGCGACCTCTGGGTGATGGGTGACGTACCGGTCGCGATCAGCGCCATCGGCCGCCTGTCAGTGCCACCTACTTCCTCTGCTGTGTAGCAGTTCTGCTGGCAGCGGCTGGCATTGACTGGCACCGAGTGGAAGGCACATCTTCTGGAACGAGCCTGGAACGAGCACCGATCCCGTGAGATGCTGGAGGTCGCGTGAGGAGGTCACCCCTATGTCCTACACCCGAGCCAAGACCTTGAAGGACGGGACCGTCCGGCACTACGCCGCCTACCTCGGCGCGGACGGCCGCTACCACGAAGAAGGCGGGTTCAAGACCGAGAGGGAAGCCGCCAAGAAGGCCGCGCAACTCGAACTCGACGCCAGTCGCGGCGACTGGAGCTCCCCGATCGCCGGACGCACCACCTTCGCCGACTACGTCAGCACCTCCTACTGGCCCACTACGCAGCACCTGGAAGTCTCCACCCGCACCGCCTACGGCTACTACCTCGACAAGCACTTCCTGCCCCGGTTCGGCACGCTCCCGCTGCGCCGGATCAGCCCGGCCATGATCCAAGCCTGGGTCAACGACGTCACAACCGGCGGCCTGTCGCCCCGGTCGGTCGTGAAATACCACGCGCTACTGCACAAGGTCTTCACCCGCGCCGTCATCGACCGCGCGATCGGCCTCAACCCGGCCAGCCACACCGCACTGCCCAAGGTCGTCGTGAAGCCCAAGCAGATCATCACCGCTGCCCAGTTCGACAAGATCCTCGTCCAGCTGCCAGCGCGATACCGGATGATGGTGCTCCTGGCGATCGAGACCGGCTTGCGCTGGGGCGAGCTGGTAGCCCTGCGCCCCTGCGACATCGACATGACCTCCCACGTGGTGCTGGTGCGCCGGACCATCGGGGAAGTCGCGAAGAAGCACTCCCCCACCGGCGAGCGGGTCTACGTCAAGGACTACCCCAAAGACGACGAGCAACGCAGCGTCCAGATCGACGCAGCGACCTGCCAACAGCTCCAGGACCACAGCCGCGACAACCAGATCGACGATGACGGGCTGCTGTTCACCTCGAGCGCCGGGACGGCCCTGTCACGAAACAACTTCCGGACCAAGTTCTGGACCCCCGCCGTCAAGGCCGCGAAAGTGCAGCAGACCGTGACCTTTCACAATCTGCGCGCAGCGCATGCCTCCTGGCTGCTGGCCGGCGGTGCCGACATCATCGTCGTTCAAGAACGCCTCGGACACCGACGGATCACCACTACCCAGCAGTACACCGGCACCCTCCCCGACGCCGGCGACCGCGCCCTCACCGCCTTCCGCAAGATCCGCTACAGCAACAGCGCGTCCGAATGACCAAAAGCGATACGCCGCCGACGTTACGGGGGCACCAGCCGTGACGGCCGCGAAGGAGCAGCAACGCCGCCAGAGCTCGGTATTGCGGCCCGACAGAACTGCCGCAGCCCGGGGTCGAGAACTCGGTCCCATGGCGTCCTGAGGACCGTGCCTGGCGAAGATCCAGCGGAGTTACCCGGATAAGCATGCCGCACCTATCCAAGGTATGCGCACAAGAGCAGGCCTCGGCCGGTCGTAATTGAGCCGACCGAGACGAGGCCTTTGCACGTCACGGGACGCCCCTTGGGGCGTCCCACTTCCTAGGAAGTGGAACGACGACCCTGTGCCGCATGGGGCCCCTGCGCAGGACTACATACCGGACGGGTCTAACGGACAAGATCGTCCGCCCATCTGGGCTGACCAGCGGCGTTCCCGATAGACGTTCGGCTGTCGGGACGACCTCATGCACTCAGGGCAGGGCGGTGGGCCCTACATCGGTGGCGCCGGCTCGGGATCGGTAGGCGTCGGGACCGGGGCCGGCTCGACGGGAGTGGTCGGATCCGGCGGCAGCGGGTCGGGCTGGGGGAACGGTGTGGGGAGCGTCATCAGAACCTCCGTCGAGAGCTGCGCCGCGACCAGTATGCGCCGCCGGCAGCGAGAGCAGTCATGAGCTGGGCAGCCGGGACCGTTCCAGCAGCGACCCGGGGGGCGGCAGGGGTGGTGACGCTCAGGCCGTCCACCCGAAGTGGTCCAGCGGCCCGTGCCCGCCGCCGAGCCGCCAGCTCGCACCGCCGGCGAGGGACCGTAGGACGTAGGCCTTGGCCCGGTCGACCGCGGCGCCGACATCGGCGCCCAGGGCCAGGCCCGCGGCGATCGCCGCCGCAAACGTGCAGCCGGTTCCGTGGGTGTTGGCGGTGCGCATGCGCGTCGCGCGCAGCTCGCGCAGCCGGTGGCCGTCCCAGACGACGTCGACCGCCTCGTCGCCGGTGTCGGTGGTGGGGTGGCCGCCCTTGACGATGACCATGCGCGGGCCGAGCTGCCCGAGCGCGCGCGCCGCCTCACGCTGCTCCTGCAGGGTGCCGATCGTCGCGCCCAGCAGGACCTGCGCCTCGAGCAGGTTCGGGGTGAGCACGGCGGCGTGCGGCAGGAGCAGCTCGACGTAGGCGCGTTCCGCTGCCTGCTCCAGGAGCCGATCCCCGCTGCTGGCGACCATCACCGGGTCGACGACCAGGTGTGGCAGCCGGCCCGCCGCGGCCAGCCCGGCGACGGCCGTGACCACGTCGCTGGTACCGAGCATCCCGGTCTTCACGGCCCGTACGTCCAGGTCCGAAAGGACGGCGTCGACCTGGGCGAACACGAAGGCCGCCGGCACCGGTTGCACCCCGCGTACGCCCAGGGTGTTCTGCGCGGTCAGCGCCGTCACCGCGCTGGCGCCGAACACCCCGAGCGCCGCAAAGGTTTTGAGGTCGGCCTGCAGCCCGGCGCCGCCGCCGGAGTCCGAGCCGGCGATCGTCAGGGCGACCGCGGGCGTGCTCAGCCGGACTCCCCGAGCGCGTGCAGCAGCCCGGCGAGGACCTGTTCGGGCCGGTCGGCGCGCAGCACCGCGCCGACCGCGGCGACGCCGTACGCGCCCGCCTGCCGGCAGGCCCGGGCGCCGGCCGGGTTGGTAACCCCGCCGAGGGCGTACGCGGGCGGCGCGCCGGGCAGCAGCGCCGCCAGCCCCGGCACGCCCAACGCCGGTCCGTACCCGGGCTTGGACGCGGTGGTCCCGATCGGGGAGACACTCACCCAGTCGCAGCCCTGCTGCGCCGCGCGGGCCACCTCGCCCGCGTCGTGGCAGGACCGGCCCAGCAAACGCGGCCGGACCGCCGGGACGGCGTCGGCGGCGGACAGGTGC
>JAABUT010000310.1_pt1 | contig 87343 bp, 76 predicted proteins | sample 5559281 | NCBI WGS metagenome assembly JAABUT01 (sample SAMN10711880, study PRJNA513359) | rock metagenome | isolation source: Antarctica rocks | place: Antarctica: Victoria Land, Ricker Hills nord | collected 2016-01-04 | reverse complement strand
CCAGCAGTTCATACCACTGCCGGCTCTCGTGCACGACCGGGATGCCGCCTTCCGGCACTTCGACCGAGTGGTCGGTGACCGCCCAGAACAGGTCGAGCGCGCAGCCTCGGGCGCGCAGTTCGGCATGGACCGCGCGGGCGTTGCAGGCGGTGTTCTCACCGAAATACGAGCGGAACAGCGCGGCGTCGTAGCGAGGTTCGAGGACCGCACTTCCGTGCCAGGCCTGGAGTTCGCGCTGGTGCCGTGAACCGCGCTCGTCGGCTTCGAGCGGTGGAACGACGGTGACGGACAGCCGGCCGCCGCGGGCTCGCTCGAGCCGCGCCGAGATGCCGGGTGCATCGAGCTCGAGTGGGAGCATCGCCAGCACGGCCGGCGACGTCTGGGCGGTGACGGCGAGCAGCTCCGCCCCGTCGGCGTCGAGGAACTCGAGTCCGTAACGACCCGGCGGGAGTGCGGCCGACGGCGCGCCCCAGAGGGCGGCACGGAGCTCGAACACGGCGTGCACCTGGCCCGTGCCGAGCTCGACCGTCGCCGCACCGGTCGCCCGTGGGCCCGTCAACCGGGCGGCGATCGGCGGGGCGCCGACGAAGGTCGCGTCCACGACCAGCGTCCGGCCGTCGGTACCAAACCGGACCGAGCCGACTTCGAAACGCTGTGCCTGCTGGATGAAGCCGACGTTCCCCACCGGCGTCCGTTCAGCCCACAGGCCGTCGAAATCGGTGGGTAGGAGCGCTGACGTCGAGCCTTCGTAGACGCCCCAACCGATGGCCGCCTCGCGGCCGTCGGCCGAGCGGGCCCGTACCACCCAGTTCGATCGCCGCCACCCGGCGCGCAGCCGTGGCAGCCGGACGGTGGCCACCCAGCCACCGTCGGTGCGGTCGACGCGGACCCGGTGCCGGATGTAGTGCGCCCGGTCGGTGACCACCAGGGAACGGACGACCCGATCGTCGGCGGCGGCCATCCGGAGCCGGATGCGGGTTCCGTCGAAGGCGACGTCGGTCAGCCACAAGCCGGGCACCCACCGACAGATCTGCAACGCACCCTTCGGCGACTTCTCAGCGCTCGTCCGTACCCCACCCGGTTGTCCGCGACCTTGCAGGAGGCCGGCCGAGCCCCACACGTTCAGGGTATTCATCGGCGCGGTGCGCTCGATGCCGGCGGTGCGGACGTGCGCGAGGACCTGCCACCTCCCGTGGCCGGCCACGTCGGCTGGACCACTCGACCGCGTCCCGTCCTCACCAGGGTCGGCGTCGGTGTCGTTGCGGTCGCTGTCGGACAGCATCTCGTCGGCGTTGTCCCAGGCGATGAAAGCGGCGTCCGTCGTGTCGATCGTCGCGGCGAACGCCGACGGTTCGTAGTTACACCACTTGTGCTTGGAGATGCGGCTGACGTTGGGGTCGGCGATGACGCGGGTCGGAACCGTCAGCGTCGCGCCGGTGCGATCGTGCACCAGCTGCAGCTCGATCTCGGTCGGGTTGTCGGTGAGGTCGATGTTGTCGATGTAGGCCCAGCCGGTCAACTCCAGCGTCGTCTCCGACGACCACCAGAGCCGGCGGACCGCGGTCTGCAACTCGAGCCGGTGGTCGGGGAACTCGAATTCCTCGGGTGCCAGCCCGACCTCGGGATCGCCGTAGAAGGGGAGCATGGCGCGGACGCGCGCGTTCACGACCGCACTGGGGAAGTTCTTGACGTTGCCGCCGCCCTGCTCGAGAAACGACACGGCCTGGTCGCGGAATCCGCGCATCACCAGCGCGTACATCACCCGGTGCTGGGGGGCCAGTTCGTCGAAGATCCCTGCAGGGGCGTGTCGAAACAGCTCGTGCAGGCCGGCGGTGAACTCGTCCCAGAACTCGTCGCTCGCCAGCCCGAGGTGGGACAGGGACTGGCTGAAGCTGTTCGCGACGAGCTGACGGGCGCGCTCGCTGTAGGCGTGGGTGAGTCCGGCGGAATGCAGGTGGTCGAGGCTGTCGAACGCCGCCGCGAACCTGGCGCGCAGATCGGTGATCTCCCTCACCTGCTGCGAGATCGACGATGCGTCTTCACGTTCTCGCCACAGGTAAGGGCTCTGGGCCAGTAGGTCGAACGTGCGCGCCGCGGCGAACGCGCGCGCCGACACCGGCTGGTCCTCGTAGAGAACGCCCTCCGGGAACTCCAGGCCGGCCTCGTCCCAGAACGCCCGTCGGTACACCTTCGACCAGGCCACCGCATTCACCATCGCCAGCGGAAACTCCTCGACGGTGGTCGCGAGGCGGGTTTCGGCGTGGGCGGCGCGGATCCAGGGTGCGGCGCTCCAGCGTCGGGTGGAGTCGAAGCGGCGATAGCCGAAGACGGCGAAGTCGGAGCCGGTCTGCAGCAACGCGGACATGGCCGTCGCGTACGCGGTCCTACCGACGAGGTCGTCGGAGTCGACGAAGGTCAGGTAAGGCCCGGTGGCCGCGCGGATCCCGGCGTTGCGGGCCGCGGACAGGCCGCCGTTGGCCTGACGGACGATCTTGATCCGGTTGGTCGTCCGGGCGATGTCGGCGGCGATCTCGTAGGACCGGTCCGGTGAGCCGTCGTCGACGACGACGATCTCGATGTTGCGGTAGGTCTGCGCCAGCAGGCTGTTCAGGCAGTCCGCGATGTAGTCCTCGACGTTGTAGCAGGGGACGACGATCGACAGCAGCGGCAGCCGGCGCGACCACTGGTCGGCGACGACATTACGCAGCGAACCGGCGCCGGCCCGCAGCCGGGGTTCGGCCCAGCTCGGCGAGGCCTGCAGGAGACGCCTGCCGCTGCGGCCGACGAACGCCCGGACGGCCTTCTTGGCGGACATCTGCCGGGTGGGCCACTGGAGCATCGCCGAGACGAACCTTCCGTTGGTGAGCGTAGGAATGACCGGCACAGCCTAACGGCGGCCGCAGGCCAGCCGTAGGCTCACGCCGTGTCCACGCCGCAGCAGCGTCCCATCGAGATCTCGCCGAGCATCCTGGCGGCCGACTTCGCGAACCTCGCCGCCGATCTCGCACGTATCTCGACTGCCGACTGGGCGCACGTCGACGTGATGGACAACCATTTCGTCCCGAACCTCACCCTCGGGCTGCCGGTCCTCGAGCGGTTGGTCGCCGTGAGCCCGGTGCCGGTGGATGCGCACCTGATGATCGAGGATCCCGACCGCTGGGCGCACGCGTACGCGGAGGCTGGTGCCGGCGGTGTCACGTTCCACGTCGAGGCGGCGGGAGCGCCGGTGCGACTGGCTCGGGAGCTCCGTCGGCTCGGCGTCCGGGCTGGTCTCGCACTGCGGCCGGCGACGCCCATCGAGCCTTACATCGACCTGTTGCCGGAGTTCGACATGGTGCTGGTGATGACCGTCGAGCCAGGCTTCGGTGGCCAGAAGTTCCTCGAGGTCTGCCTGCCGAAGATCGCACGGACCCGGGCGGCCATCTCGGCGTCGGGCGCGGACGTGCGGCTGCAGGTCGACGGCGGGGTGGCAGCCGGGACGATCGAGCTGGCTGCGCAGGCCGGGGCCGATGTCTTCGTGGCCGGGTCGTCGGTTTACGGCAGCGGAAGCCCGGACGCGAACATCGCCAGCTTGCGCGAGCGGGCGTCGTCGGCCCGCTAGCTCCTGCGGCCCGCTTTCCGAAGTGGTCGCTCCCGTACGTCGGAACCCGGTCTTTGAGTCGGGTAGGGACGCGCCCACTCTGGCGGTCTGGCCCCTGGGCGCCCTCAGAGTGGTCTCTCCCACACCTCGAGGTCGGCGTGTTGGGTAGGGACGCGCCCACTTTGCGGGATCCGGCCTTGGCCCGAACGCAGCGTGAGGCAAACGGTGCGGGAATACCTGGCGTAGTGGCAGACTTTGCGACGTAATCAAAGATGTACGCGTGCTCCGGGGTCGGTGAAAGTCCGAGCCGGCGGTTACAGTCCGCGACCCGACCACAGCCAGTGGCCGGTTGACCAGGTGAAACTCCTGGACCGACGGTGAGAGTCCGGATGGGAGGCAGCACGCACACGGCAGGTGGACAGTCAGGCGTCTAAGAAGGGCGCTTCTCGTGCCACCCGTCGGGTGAAGGTCGACGACGTCAGGAGACGACTCCTGGCCCGATCGGCCGTCTCGAGATTCCCCAGGGCTTTCGTACCCATTGTTCGTGTCGAGCCGTTCCACGGCCGGTACCTACCTCGAGGGACGGAATCCCCAATGTTCCACACGATTTTGAACGCCCAAGTGGTCATCAGTGGCCACGCCATCACGTGGCGCGAGATCATCGGCAACCTCTTCGGACTTGCCAGCGCCTTCCTCGGCCTCCGACGCCTCGTCTGGGCGTGGCCGGTCGGCATCGTCGGCAACGTCCTGCTCTTCACGGTGTTTCTCGGCGGGGTCTTCGGTACACCCGGTGATCGCGACCTGTACGGCCAGGCCGGACGACAGGTGTTCTTCCTGATCGTGTCGGTCTACGGCTGGTGGCGGTGGTCACGCAAGGCCGAGGAGCACGAGGCGAGCGACGGCCGCGCGATCATGCCGAGGTGGGCAACCAACCGAGACCGGCTGATGCTTGTCGGTGCAGCCATCGTTCTGACCGTGGTGTTCACCTTGATCCTCGGCCACCTGAACTCGTTCAACCCGCCGGCCGACGCGTGGATCCTGACCGGCAGCATCCTCGCCACCTACGGCATGGCTCGTGGTTGGGTCGAGTTCTGGCTCATCTGGATCCTCGTCGACCTCGTCGGGGTTCCGCTTCTGCTCAGGGCGCACCTGTACCCGTCCGCGTTCGGCTACATCGTCTACGGTGCGCTCTGCATCTGGGGCGTCATCTCGTGGTCGCTCACCAACAAGCGGGCGAAGGCCGTCCAGGACCGCGAGGTCCAGAACCCGGTCGGCGTCGCCTGAGCCGATGAGCGCGCCGTAGGGTGTCCGCTGCCATGGACACACCTTCCGCGCTGAGTTTCGAGCAGCTGTTCGCGTTGCTGGGCGAGCGGGCGTCGACCCGCCCGGCCGGCTCGCGGACGGTGCTCGAACTCGACGCCGGCGTCCACGAGATCGGCAAGAAGCTGGTCGAGGAGGCAGCCGAGGTGTGGATGGCGGCCGAGCACGAGGGCACCGAGCGAGCGGCCGAGGAGATCAGCCAGCTGATCTACCACGTCCAGGTGATGATGCTGGCGCTCGGGCTCTCGCTCGACGACGTCTACGCGCATCTGTGAGGGCAACCCGGTGACGTTCCAGGTGCCCACCCCGGCCCGCTCCGACCCGTTCGACCGTCCCTCCCGGAGGCTGGATTCCCATGCTGCGTGTTGCCGTCCCGAACAAGGGATCTCTGTCTGAAGCTGCCGTCGCGATGTTCACCGAAGCCGGTTACCGGCAACGACGCGACAGCAAGGAACTCGTATTCGTCGATCCCGCCGCCGGGGTCGAGTTCTACTACCTGCGTCCGCGCGACATTGCGGTGTACGTCGGCGAAGGCACGCTCGACGCGGGTGTGACCGGTCAGGACCTCCTGCTCGACTCGGGTGCCAACGCCGACGCGATCCTGGACCTCGACTTCGCCCGTTCTACCTTCCGTTTCGCAGCCGCGAGCAACAGTGCCCCGCGCTCGCTGAACGACCTGCAGGGTGCCCGGATCGCCACGTCCTACCCGCACGTGCTCACCGACTTCCTGGCCCGGCACGGCTTGACGGCTCATCTCGTCCGGCTCGAGGGTGCGGTCGAATCGGCGATCCGGCTCGGGGTGGCCGACGTCATAGCCGACGTTGTCGAAACCGGCAGCGCGCTCCGGCAGAACGGGCTCGAGGTCTTCGGTCCCGTCATCCTGGACTCGCACGCGGTGCTGATCGGCCGCAAGGGGGTCGCCACCACCGACGCGCTCGACCTGATGCTTCGCCGGCTCCGTGGCGTGCTCGTCGCCCACAACTACGTGATGGTGGACTACGACGTGCCGGGTGACGCGGTTGCGGAAGCGAGCCGGCTGACCCCGGGGCTGGAGTCGCCGACAGTGTCGCCGCTGGCCCGGGAGGGCTGGTTCGCGGTGCGGGCGATGGTCCCGCGGGCCGATTCGCAGCAGTTGATGGATGAACTGTGGGACTGCGGCGCGCGCGCGATCCTGCTCACCGACATCCATGCGTGTCGAATCTAGGCCGGCCGACTCAGCCCGCGACGACGACCTGCGTCGCCGGATCGAAGGGGATCGCCGCTGCGCCCAGCACCAGCACGTCGGCCCGCTCCCGGGTGCGGTCGACGGCGAAGTGCGCATCCTCGGCGATCTTCCACGCTTGCAGGTAAGGGAGCGACTCGTCACCCGACCGGTCGAGTCCGCGCCTGAGCCGCAGGTCGGGCTCGGTGTCGATCCACAGCCGGAGCGTGGCGAACGCGTCGGCCGGTCGTGCTGCGCTGCCGCAACCCTCGATGACGATCAGTCCGCCTGGCGTGACCTCGTGCCACTCGGCGTAGGCGCCGCTGCGCCAGTCGTACCGGCGGTATCGACCCGGCCGGTCCTGCGACAGCGGTGCGAGAAGCCAGTCCGGCACCTTGACCAGCGCCGCGTCGACGAGCCCTCCCCACCCGTCGTAGAGATCATCCATGTGCACGGCCGTGACGGGAATCGACGAGGCCCGGCGTGCGACGTGGCGGAGGTGGCGGGCCAGGGTCGTCTTGCCGGCGCCGGACGGCCCGTCGACGCAGAGGAGCCGACTGCTCCCGAGCGTCGGCGGGGCGGTCAGGACGCGATCGACGAGGTCGGTCAACTCGACGACGCGGCCCGGCGGAGCACCGTCCCCGGGTTCGTCGGTGAGCGTCACTCCTGTTATCCTGGCGTAGTCGTGGCCTGAACCCTGCGCCCGTCCCCTCACCGGGACGGGAATGGGTACGGGACACGATCCGAAGCGGAGGTAACCCTCCCACCCGTGTGGCGCAGCACCTCGGCCGCCGGGTCAGTACTGGCAGGCGACCCGTCATCGGCGGAACCGCCGGCCGCACTGTCGTATCCATCCGGCTGGTCCGGGCGGATACGGGGAAGCGCCAGCCCTCCGCCTCGGCGGAGGGCTGTTGTCGTTTCAGCGGCCTTTCACCTGAGCAGGTTCATCGGCTTCACTCCAGGAGGACACATCAGCACTGATCTGCGCATCAACGAGCGCATTCGCGTTCCTGAAGTCCGTCTCGTCGGCCCGAACGGCGAGCAGGTCGGTATCGTCCGTATCGAGGATGCTCTCCGGCTCGCGTCGGAGTCCGACCTCGATCTCGTCGAGGTCGCGCCCACTGCCCGTCCGCCCGTCTGCAAGTTGATGGACTTCGGGAAGTTCAAGTACGAGACGGCGCAGAAGGCACGCGAAGCTCGCAAGAACCAGGTCAACACGGTCATCAAGGAGATCAAGCTCCGTCCGCGGATCGACCCGCACGACTACTCGACCAAAAAGGGTCACGTCGTCCGGTTCCTCGCTGACGGCGACAAGGTCAAGGTGACCGTCATGTTCCGTCGTGGCCGCGAGCAGTCGCGTCCGCAGCTGGGCTTCAAGCTGCTCCAGCAGCTGGCAGAGGACGTGGTCGACCTCGGCCACGTCGAGTCGGCGCCGCGCCAGGACGGTCGCGACATGATCATGGTTCTCGGTCCGAACAAGAAGAAGACAGCGGTCCGCGCCGAGCGTGCAGCCCGTAAGTCCGACGGGACCGACGTCGGCGACGACGACGTGGATCTCGACTCGACCGACGCGGTCGACCTCGAACCCGCGCTCGAGCCCCAACATCGCCTGGCACCGGCGCAGCACGACGAAGTGGTGTACGAGATCGACCCAGCAAAGGTCTGACCGCAACCCGGGATCTCATTCCGACAGCGGTTCGGCGCACGACCTGAACACGATCGACCATCCGGCGGTGGCTCACAACTGTGTGCGACCGCCGCCGACACCTGCGCGCCGACCTGAACCTGGCGGCCGCGGACCTTCTAGGAGAAGACCATGCCGAAGATGAAGAAGCACAGCGGTGCGGCCAAGCGCTTCCGGGTGACCGGAACGGGCAAGATCGTCCGTCGCCAGGCCCACCGCCAGCACCTGCTCGAGTACAAGACGTCCTCGCACACGCGCCGTCTCTACGGGTCCACCCCCGTCGCGAAGGTCGACGTCCCCCGGGTCCGCAAGCTGCTCGGCCGCTAGTACCCCCACTCGAGCTCCACCCGGGTGCGGCCAACAGGGCACGCGCATCGGGCACGACCTCACAGGCACATGTCTCACAGTCACATGTCTCGTAGTCACATGTCTCGTAGTCACATGTCTCGCAAGCTCGAGACCTCACAGTAGGGAATCACCCGCGATGGCACGCGTTAAGAGGGCCGTAAACGCCCAGAAGAAGCGGCGCACGACGCTGGAGCGCGCTTCCGGATACCGGGGTCAGCGCTCCAGGCTCTACCGCAAGGCCAAGGAGCAGGTCACCCACTCCCTCGTCTACGCGTACCGTGACCGGCGCGCGCGGAAAGGCGACTTCCGTCGCCTCTGGATCACCCGCATCAACGCGGCCGCCCGGCTGCACGGCCTGACCTACAACCGGTTCATCCAGGGTCTCAAGGAAGCCGGCGTCGAGGTGGACCGCAAGATCCTCGCCGAGCTGGCGGTCAACGACCAGGCAGCCTTCGCCGCACTCGTCCAGATCGCTCGCGACGCACTCCCGGCGAACTCCGACGCGTCCGACACGGTCGACGCGGCCTGATCCGCACGACGCCGACGGTCACCGACCGGCGGTGTCGAGCACAGCACACCGATGGCGAGCCTCGAGATCTCCGCACCGCGACCATCGCGGCTGTCGGCGGCCAAGCGGCTCGCCAAACGTGCGTTCCGGGAGCGTGACCGCCGATTTCTCGCCGAAGGCCCGCAAGCCGTTCGTGAGGCGCTCGTCAACGCTCGAGCCGGCGTTTCGGTGGTCCGTGACGTGTTCCTCACCGCCGAAGCTGCGGAGCGCAACCCGGGGTTCACCGTCGTACCCGCCGGGGTAACCGTCTACCGGGTCGAGGAGAAGGTCCTCGGCGAACTCGCCCAGACGGTCACCCCGCAAGGAGTGGTCGCTGTCTGCGACTTCCTCGACGTGCCCCTCGACGAGCAGCTCCACTCGAGCGTCGCCGGCCGTCCGCGACTGATCGCCCTCCTCGCGCACGTCCGCGACCCCGGCAACGCCGGCACCGTCGTCCGCTGTGCGGATGCCGCCGGCGCCGACGGGGTCGTTCTCTCGACCGGTTCGGTGGATGTCTACAACCCGAAGGCGGTCCGGTCGAGTGCCGGCAGCGTCTTCCACCTGCCCGTCACGGTCGACGTCGACCTGCCGGACGCGATCGCCGCGATGAAACGCGCCGGGCTCACCGTGCTGGCCGCCGATGGCGGCGTGCCGGACGCGATCGACCTCGACCGTGCCGGCGACGACGGACTGCTCGCCGGCCGGATCGCCTGGTTGTTCGGGAACGAGGCGTGGGGGTTGCCGCCGGAGATCCGCGCCCTCGCCGATCACGTCGTGTCCGTGCCCATCCACGGGCGCGCCGAATCGCTCAACCTCGGCACCGCGGCGGCCGTCTGCCTCTACGCGACTGCATCCGCGCAACGCCGGGCTGCCGGGTAACTTCGGCTCGCCCGCACCGACGCTGTGGCAGAATGCCGGTGTGCTCGCCCACGTCCTGCGATTTAGCCGGCCCGCTGGTCGTTCCAGCGGCGCTGCCTGACGCCAGCACCCCCGCCGCTGCCGAACCTCCAGCGGGCCCCGTCCGTCCAGGACAGGCCGCCCGTCGGCCCTGCCAGCCACGTCTTCCCCAGCCGCGAGGATCTAAAACGCCCATGTCCGGACCGAACATCCCCGACGATGCCGCACCCGCCGCATCGGCCGCATCGGCCGCAGCTGATGACACCAGCCCCGTCTCGGCCGAGGCGGTCGCCGCCGCCGTAACGGCTGCGCTGACGGCGTTCGACGACGCCGCCGACCTCGACGCCCTCAAGCAGGCCAGGCTCGACCACGCCGGTGACCGCAGTACGCTCGCCCTCGCCAACCGCGAGATCGGCCGACTCCCCGGAACGGCCAAAGCCGGAGCAGGCAAGCGGATCGGCCAGGCGCGAGGCCGCGTCCGGGCCGCACTCGAAGTCCGTCAGCGGGTGCTCGAGGCCGAACGTGACGAACGCGTCCTCCTCGCCGAGACCGTCGATGTCACCCTCCCGAGCAACCGCGATCCGGTCGGTGCACGGCATCCCCTCACCACCCTCTCCGAGCAGATGTGCGAGCTCTTCGTCGCTATGGGCTGGGAGGTCGCCGAAGGTCCCGAGGTCGAGGCCGAATGGTTCAACTTCGACGCCCTGAACATCGATCCCGACCACCCGGCCCGGCAGATGCAGGACACCTTCTTCGTCGAGGGCAGCGGAGTCGTCCTGCGTACCCAGACGTCGCCCGTGCAGGCGCGGACGCTCCTCGAACGGGGTGCGCCCGCCTACATCGTCAGCCCAGGCAAGGTGTTCCGCACCGACGAGCTCGACGCCACGCACACGCCGGTGTTCCATCAGCTCGAGGGGCTCGCCGTCGACCGCGGACTCACGATGGCGCACCTCAAGGGGACGCTCGACCATCTGGCCGAGGCGATGTTCGGCGCAGGCACCCGTACCCGGCTTCGGCCCGCGTTCTTCCCGTTCACCGAGCCGAGCGCCGAGATGGACCTGCGGTGTTTCGTCTGCGACGGCACCGATCCAGTCTGCCGGGCCTGCCACGGCACCGGCTGGATCGAGTGGGGCGGCTGCGGCATGGTGGATCCGAATGTCTTGCTGGCCTGCGGAATCGACCCCGATGTGTACACCGGCTTCGCGTTCGGGATGGGGATCGAGCGGACGCTGATGTTCCGCAACGGCGTCGAGGACATGCGCGACATGGTCGAAGGTGATGTGCGGTTCAGCCGCCACTACGGAATGGACGGCTGATGCGCGTATCGATGAGCTGGCTTCGTCAGCATGCTGATGTCCCGGCGACCGACGATGTCCTGGGCGTCGCCGCGACCCTGGTGGGTGTGGGGCTCGAGGAGGAGGGCTGGGAGCTCGCCGACGTCGTCGGGCCCCTCGTCGTCGGACGCGTCCTGTCCGCAACGCCCGAACCTCAGACCAACGGTAAGACGATCAACTGGTGCCAGGTTCAGGTCGGCACCGACGGCAGCGAGGGCGCGGTTCGCGGCATCGTCTGCGGCGCGCACAACTTCGGTGCCGGTGACCTCGTCGTCGTCGCCCTGCCCGGAGCCGTGCTCCCGGTTGATTTCGCCATCGCCGCCCGCAACACCTACGGACATGTCTCCGACGGCATGATCTGTTCCCAGGCCGAACTGGGTCTGGGCGACGACCACACCGGCATCATCGTGCTCGGCCGGCTGGGCCTGTCCGGTGAGCCCGGTGACGACGCCATCGGCCTACTGGGGCTGGACGACGAGGTACTCGACGTCAACGTGACCCCGGACCGCGGTTACTGCTTCTCCGTCCGCGGGATCGCCCGGGAGTACGCCCTCGCGACTGGTTCGGCGTTCCGCGATCCCGCGTCGGTCGACATCGCGGCGGCCACCGGCACGGGGACCGGCTGGCCGGTTCGACTCGAGGACGCCCACCCGGTTCGTGACGTCGTCGGCTGTGACCGCTACGTGGCCCGGATCGTGCGCGGCATCGACGTGTCGAGCCCGTCGCCGTACTGGCTGCAGCACCGTCTCCAGCAGGCCGGCATGCGACCGATCTCGCTCGCCGTCGACGTGACCAACTACGTGATGCTCTCGACCGGGCAGCCGTTGCACGCCTTCGACGCGGCCACGCTGGCAGGCCCGATCGTCGTCCGTCGTGCGAGCGCCGGAGAGAAGCTGACCACGCTCGACGGGATCACCCGCAACCTGTTCGCCGAGGACCTGCTGATCACCGACGAAGACGGCCAAGGCGGCTCCCGGGTGCTGGCGATCGCCGGCCTGATGGGCGGCGCCGCCACCGAGGTGACGGCCACGACGACCGACCTCCTCGTCGAGGCCGCTCACTTCGCGGCCGTCTCCGTCGGCCGGTCGGCACGTCGGCACAAGCTGGTCACCGAAGCCGGCCGACGGTTCGAACGTGGTGTCGACCCGCTGCTCGCACCTGCGGCCGCACAGCTCGCCGTCGATCTTCTCGTCCGTTGCGGCGGCGGCGTGCCCGACGCCGACTGGACCGACGAACAGGTCGGCGAGGCGGCGGCCGTCGTGATCGACCTGCAACTCGCCGAGGTCGGTGCGCTCGTCGGTGTCGACTACACCCGCGCACAGATCGTCGACGTGCTCGCCGGGATCGGCTGCTCGATAGCCGACGTCGACGACGCCGTGTCGGTCACAGTCCCGAGCTGGCGGCCAGATCTGAGCCGCCCGGTCGATCTGATCGAGGAGGTCGCCCGCGTCAACGGCTACGCCTCGATCCCGTCCGTTCTGCCCGCTGCACCGGCGGGCCGGGGGCTGACAACGAGCCAGCGCGCCCGCTCGCTCGTGCGCCGCGCACTGGCCGAACAGGGCTACGTCGAAGTCCTCAGCTCGCCCTTCATCGGTGCCGAGGTGTTCGACACCTGGGGGCTGCCGGCCGATGACCCTCGCCGGGTCGCGCTCGTGCTGACCAATCCGCTGTCCGAGGAGGAGCCGCTGCTGCGGACCAGCCTGCTGCAGACGCTGCTGCCGGTGCTCGTCCGCAACGTCGGCCGCAACTCCCGTCACGTCGGACTGTTCGAGATCGGCTCCGTGACCCGGCCGGTTGCCGCCGGCCCGGTCGAGGCACCGGTCTTCCCGGTCGGCGAACGGCCGACCGACGAGGAGCTCGACCAGCTGATCGCCGCCCTTCCACCGCAGCCGCGGCGGGTGGCCGTCGTCCTGGCGGGTGACCGCAGCCCCGCCGGTTGGTGGGGCTCGGGACGAAGCGGCGACTGGGCCGACGCGGTCGAGGCCGTTCGGCTGGTCGCGAACCGGCTGCACGTCGACCTCCTGGTGAGTGCAGACGCCGATCACCTGCCGTGGCATCCCGGCCGGTGCGCCCGGCTGACACTGACCGACGGCACGCTCATCGGGCACGCTGGTGAGCTGCATCCGAGGGTGGTGACGGCGACGGGTCTCCCGGCACGCTCCTGTGCCGCCGAGATCGACCTCGACGTGCTGATCTCGGCTGGTCGGCCGGTCGTCACGGCGGCTCCGCTGTCGGCGTATCCGGCCGCCTACCAGGATGTGGCGCTCGTCGTGGCCGTCTCCACACCGGCGGCCGACCTGACCCGCGCACTCACGCTCGGCGCGGGTCCGCTGCTGGAATCGCTCGAACTGTTCGACGTCTACAGCGGCGACCAGCTTCCAGCGGGAACGAAATCGCTGGCCTACCGGCTGACGTTCAGGGCGCCGGATCGGACGCTGACGGCCGACGAGGCGACCGCTGCACGCGAAGCCGGCGTGGCCAGCGCAGCTGAGCGGGTGGGCGCGGTCCAGCGCAGTTGAGGCGCCGCCGGTTTGCATGAAGTTGTGTGACTCTGCATACTCATGCGCATGAGTGTGAAGGTCGCGGTCACCGGAGCTACCGGCTACGCGGGCGGGGAACTCCTCCGCCTGCTGCTCGCCCATCCCGAAGTCGAGATCGGTGCCGTCACGGCCGGTCAGAGCGCAGGGTCGCTGCTGGGGGAGCACCAGCCCCAGCTCGTCCAGCTCACCGACCGCGTGGTGCAGGAGACGACGCCCGAGGTGCTGGCCGGTCACGACGTTGTGTTCCTCGCCCTGCCGCACGGCGCGTCCGCAGCGGTGGCCGGGCAGTTGCCGGACGCGAAGCTCATCGTCGATTGCGGCGCGGACTTCCGGCTCGAAGATCCCGTTGCCTGGGAACGCTTCTACGCCAGCCCGCACGCGGGGACCTGGGCGTACGGGCTTCCGGAGCTACCGGGTGCGCGCGTTCGGCTCGCGGGGACCGACCGTATCGCGGTGCCCGGCTGCTACCCGACCGTGAGCTCCCTCGCCCTGCTCCCCGCCATCGCGGCCGGCCTGATCCAGACCGATCGCATCACCGTCGTCGCCGTCAGCGGCACATCCGGCGCCGGGCGGTCGGCGAAGACGAACCTGCTCGGCCCCGAGGTGATGGGGTCCGCGTCCGCCTACTCCGTGGGCGGCGTGCACCGGCACACTCCCGAGATCGTGCAGTCGCTGCAGGCCGCGGCCGGCGGCGATCGGGTCGTCGTGTCGTTCACGCCGATCCTCGCGCCGATGTCGCGCGGCATCCTGGCGACCGTGACCGCTCCGGTGAAGCCCGGGGTCGACGCTGACGACATCCGCACCGCCTACGAGAAGGCCTACGGGGACGAGCCGTTCGTCCACCTTCTGCCGGTCGGTCGGTGGCCGGCCACCAAGCACGTGCTCGGCTCGAACCGGATGGACCTCGGCGTCGTCCTCGACCCCGACGCGGGCGTCCTGGTCGCGGTCGGTGCGATCGACAACCTGACCAAGGGCACGGCGGGTGGCGCGGTGCAGTCGATGAACATCGCGCTCGGCTTCGCCGAGACGCTCGGCCTCCCGCTCACCGGGATCGCGCCGTGAATTCAGGCGTCACCGCACCGACCGGCTTCACCGCCAGTGGTGTCACCGCGGGACTCAAGCTCAGCGGCCGGCCCGACCTCGCCCTCGTCGTGAACACCGGCCCGCGCTTCGACGTTGCCGCCGTGTTCACCGGGAACCGGTGCAAGGCGAACCCGGTGCTGTGGAGTGAACAGGCCGTCGCCGACGGGACCGCCCACGCCGTGATCCTCAACTCCGGCGGGGCGAACTGCTTCACCGGACCGGCCGGGTTCGCCGTCACCCACGGCACCGCCGAACACGTCGCCGCTGTACTCGGTATCGGCGCAGGCGATGTCGTCGTCTGCTCGACCGGTCTCATCGGCGAGCAGCTCGATCTCGAGGTCCTGACGCCGGGGATCGACTCCGCGCACGCCGCGTTGAGCTCGACCGGCGGAAACGACGCCGCGCACGCGATCATGACGACCGACACCGTGGCCAAGCAGTCGGTGACTGCCGGCTCGGACGCCGACGGACGTTCGTTCACCGTCGGCGGAATGGCCAAGGGCGCTGGAATGCTCGCGCCGGCCCTCGCGACCATGCTGGTCGTGCTCACCACCGACGCGGCAGTCGACGCGCCCGTGGCCAAGGCCGCGTTGGCGAACGCCTGCTCGAACACCCTCGACCGGCTCGACTCGGACGGCTGCATGTCCACCAACGACACGGTCGTCCTGATGGCGTCGGGTGCCGGCGGCGCGACGCCTGATCTCAGCACGCTGACGACGACGTTGACTGCAGTGTTGGCCGATCTGGGCGCGCAGCTGCTGGGTGACGCCGAGGGCGCGGCCCACGACATCGCCATCACCGTCGAGGGCGCCGCCAGTATCGACGACGCCCTTCTGGTCGGGCGTTCGATAGCCCGCAACAACCTGGTCAAGTGCGCGTTCTTCGGCCAGGACGCCAACTGGGGCAGGATCATCGCCGCCGTCGGCACCACGACGGCCGCCTTCGACCCGACGAATCTAGACGTGGCCATCAACGGCGTCCAGGTCTGCACCGCATCGGTTCCGGACGCGCCGAGGAGCACCGTCGATCTGTCCGGTCGTAACGTCACCGTCGTCGTCGGCCTGAACGCCGGCACGGAACAGGCGACGATCTGGACGAACGACCTGACCTACGACTACATCAAAGAGAACGCGGAGTACTCGACGTGACGGCGACTCCAGACATAGACGCAACGCTGCCCAAGCAGGTCGAGTCGACCGAGGATGCGCTGGCTCGCGCGGCCACCCTGGTCGAGGCGCTGCCGTGGCTCGAACGCTTCCACAACACCACGATCGTCGTGAAGTACGGCGGCAACGCGATGATCGACGACGAGCTCAAGAAGGCGTTCGCCGACGACATCGTGTTCCTGCGGCTGTGCGGGATCCGACCGGTCGTCGTTCACGGTGGAGGGCCGCAGATCTCTTCGATGCTGAGCCGTCTGGGCATCGCGTCGGAGTTCCTCGGCGGCTACCGGGTCACCTCGCCCGAAGCGATGGAGGTCGTCCGGATGGTGCTCGTGGGCCAGGTCGGGCGCGAACTCGTCGGGCTGCTCAACCTGCACGGCCCGTATGCGGTCGGGTTGTCCGGCGAGGACGCCGGGTTGTTCGTGGCGCAGCGTCGTGACGCTGTCGTCGACGGCCTGGCGGTCGACATCGGTCTCGTGGGTGACGTCGTCGAGGTCCGTCCCGAAGCCGTCGTCGACCTGATCGATGCCGGCCGCATCCCGGTCATCGCGACCGTCGCGCCCGACGAGGACGGCCAGGTGCACAACGTGAACGCCGACACTGCCGCGGCCGCGCTGGCCTCCGCACTCGGCGCCACGAAGCTCGTCGTCCTCACCGACGTCCCCGGTCTCTACCGCAACTGGCCGTCGACCGAGGACCTCATCAGCGAGATCGACTCGGACGAACTCACCGCGCTACTCCCGTCCCTGTCGACCGGCATGATCCCGAAGATGGAAGCGTGCCTGCGCGCGGTGCGTACCGGGGTGTCCCGCGCGTCGGTGATCGACGGCAGGCTCCCGCACGCGCTGCTGTTGGAGATCCTCACCGACGCGGGCGTCGGCACCCAGGTCGTCAACTCCCATGCGCCGGAGCCGGCGACCGGGGACGACCGCGACAACGGCGAAAGGGACAGCATGAGCACCCTCACGGCAATCGATGCCAGCTCGAACGGCGCCGCCGTCACGGATGCATACGAGTCGGTGATGATGAAGACCTTCGGAACCCCACAACGGGTTCTCGCCCGCGGCGAGGGGTGTTACCTCTGGGACGTCGACGGGTTCCGTTACACCGATCTCCTGGCGGGGTTGGCCGTCAACGCCCTGGGACACGCGCATCCCTACGTGAACACCGCGATCACCGCGCAGCTCGGGACGCTCGGGCACATCAGCAACTTCTTCGCGTCGAAACCTCAAGTGGCGCTGGCGATCAAGCTGAACGAACTCCTCACCGGTTCCGCGGACGGCGGCCGGGTCTTCTTCACGAACTCCGGCACCGAGGCCAACGAAGCGGCGTTCAAGGCGACCCGGCGCACCGGTCGAACACATCTGGTCTCGACAGTCACCGCCTTCCACGGCCGCTCGCTCGGAGCTCTCGCGCTCACCGGCAAGGCCGCCTACCGGGAGCCGTTCGAGCCGCTGCCCGGCCGCGTCACCTTCGTTCCCTACGGCGATGCGGCCGCACTTGCCGCCGCCGTCACCGACGAGACCGCAGCCGTGATCCTCGAGCCCGTACAGGGCGAGGCGGGCGTGCTGCTCCCGCCGCCCGGCTACCTGGCCGCCGCCCGGGAGATCACCACCACACACGGATCACTGCTGTGGCTGGACGAAGTGCAATCCGGGATGGGCCGGACCGGTCGCTGGTTCGCCCATTCCGAAGCAGGCATCACCCCCGACCTCGTCACCGTGGCCAAGGGCCTCGGCAACGGGTTCCCCATCGGGGCGTGCATCGGCATCGGCGCGGCCGGTGCCCTGCTCGGACCGGGTAACCACGGCAGCACGTTCGGCGGCAATCCGGTGGCGGCGATGGCGGGTCTCGCAACCATCGGGGTGATCGAGCGAGACGGGCTGCTGGAGCACACCCGCGTCACCGGCGCCTGGCTGGCGGAGGCGCTGCGTGCACACGGGCATCGGGGCGTTGCCGAGGTTCGGCAGGCCGGACTCCTCGTCGGTATCCAGTTGTACGAGCCGGTCGCCGCTCGGGTGGTCGACGGTGCACTGACCGCCGGGTTCATCATCAACGCCGCGACGCCCGACGTCATCCGGCTCGCACCGCCGCTGATCATCACCCAGGCACAGCTGCAGACGTTCCTCGACGTACTACCGGGACTCCTCGACGACGCGCTCGAACGGGTCGGCTGATGACGGCGCCGACCACGGTACGGCATTTCCTCCGCGACGACGACCTGAGTCCGGCCGAGCAGGCGGAGGTCCTCGACAGCGCGATCGCGCTGAAGGCGAACCGCTTCGCCGCGCGGCCGCTGGCCGGCCCACGCGCGGTCGCGGTCATGTTCGACAAGCCGACCCTTCGCACCCAGTTGTCCTTCTCGGTCGGCATCACCGAACTCGGCGGCTTCCCGATGATCGTCGACTCCCGGCTGGCACAGATAGGTATTCGCGAGTCGATCGAGGACGTCGCCCGCGTGCTCGGACCCCAGGTCGCGGCTGTCGTCTGGCGCACGTACGGGCAGGACCGGATCGAGACGATGGCGGCCTACGCCGGTGTGCCGGTCGTCAACGCGCTGACCGACATGTTCCATCCCTGTCAGATACTCGCTGACCTGTTGACGATCCGCGAGCAGTTCGGCGACCTCGCCGGCCGCACCCTGGCCTACGTCGGCGACGGTGCGAACAACATGGCGCACTCTTATCTCCTCGGCGGTGCGACCGCAGGCATGCACGTCCGGATCGGCGCACCCGCTGACTACCAGCCCGATCCGACGATCATCGTCGACGCCCGGCGGATCGCCGCGGCCACCGGTGGGTCGGTGGTGTGCGTTACGTCGGCTGCCGAAGCCGCTGCCGGCGCCGACGTCGTGGCCACCGACACCTGGGTGTCGATGGGGCAGGAGGCCGAGGCCGCCGAACGTTCGAGCCTGTTCCTGCCCTACCAGGTCGACGATTCGCTTATGGCACACGCGAAAACCGACGCGATCGTCCTGCACTGCCTGCCTGCCTACCGTGGCAAGGAGATCAGCGGGGACGTCATCGACGGCCCGCGGAGCGCCGTCTGGCAAGAGGCCGAGAATCGGCTGCACGCCCAGAAAGCTGTGCTGATCTTCCTGCTCTGGCAGTCGGTGGACGCATGAGCACCCTCGCGCACGGCAACGTGCCCGCGACCAAGCGGGCACGGCACCAGCAGATCGCCGACATCCTCGCGCACAGCGACGTGCACGCCCAGACCGAGCTCGCGACGCTGCTCGCGGAGAACGGCGTCGTCGTCAACCAGGCAACGCTGTCCCGCGACCTCGTCGAACTCGGCGCGGTCAAAGTCCGCCGGGGTGACGGCTCGCTCGTCTACGCGGTTCCCGGCGCCGGCGGCGACCGGAGCCCGGTGGCGGGGGAGTCCGCCGTGTTCGAGGCGCGGCTCTCGCGGCTCTGCCAGGAGATCCTCGTTTCCGCCGAGGGGAGCGCGAACCTGGCGATCCTGCGAACACCGCCGGGCGCCGCGCAATATCTCGCCTCGGCGATCGACTACGCCGCGCTCGCCCCGGTGATGGGCACGATCGCCGGAGACGACACCGTTCTCGTCGTCGCGCGCGATCCCGCCGGTGCGGCCGACGTGGCGCAGCGCTTCCTGGACTACACCCGCCGCCCGCTCAATCCCCAAGGCCCGACTCCACACATCACCGATCGTCTCGATCAAGAGGAGAACCTGTGAACGACCGCATCGTGCTCGCCTACTCCGGTGGGCTCGACACTTCCGTAGCCATCGGATGGCTGTCCGAGGAGACCGGCGCCGACGTCGTTGCGGTCGCCATCGACGTCGGACAGGGCGGCGAGGATCTCGGGGCCATCCGCCAGCGCGCGATCGACTGCGGCGCGGTCGAAGCCGTCGTCGTCGACGCCCGGACCGAGTTCGCCGACGACTTCTGCCTGCCCGCGCTCAAGGCCAACGCGCTCTACATGGACCGCTATCCGCTCGTCTCGGCGCTGTCCCGGCCCCTGATCGTCAAGCACCTCGTCGCCGCGGCCGCCGAATACGGCGCCACGATCGTCAGCCACGGCTGCACCGGAAAGGGCAACGACCAGGTCCGCTTCGAGGCCGGCACCGCCGCCCTCGCTCCACACCTCCGCACGATCGCTCCCGTCCGTGACTACGCGTGGACGCGGGAGAAGGCGATCGTCTGGGCCGAGGACCGCAGCCTTCCGATCAACGTGAACAAGAAGTCGCCGTACTCGATCGACCAGAACGTATGGGGTCGCGCGGTCGAGACCGGCTTCCTCGAAGACATCTGGAACGGCCCGATCGAGGATGTGTACGCGTACACGAAGAATCCGGCCGATCCGCATGAGCCGGACGAGCTGGTCCTGACGTTCGACCATGGCGCGCCGGTGGCCATCGACGGTGTGCCGGTGACCACCCTGCAAGCCATCGAGCAGCTCAACGCCCGTGCCGGTGCGACCGGCGTTGGACGCCTGGACATGGTCGAGGACCGCCTCGTCGGCATCAAGAGCCGCGAGGTCTACGAGGCCCCCGGTGCGATCGCGCTGATCATGGCGCACATGGAGCTCGAGAACGTCACGGTCGAACGCGACCTGGCCAGGTTCAAACGCTCGATCGACCAGCGTTGGGGCGAACTCGTCTACGACGGCCTCTGGTACTCCCCGCTGAAGAAGGCGCTGGACGCGTTCATCGCCGACGCGCAGCAGCATGTGTCCGGTGACATCCGGATGACGCTGCACGCCGGCAAGGCCACGGTCACCGGCCGTCGGAGCGAGCAGAGCCTCTACGACTTCAGCCTCGCCACCTACGACGAGGGCGACGCGTTCGACCAGACGCTGGCCAAGGGCTTCATCGAGCTGTGGAGCCTACCGAGCAAGGTCGCGGCCGCGCGCGACCGGCGGGGCTGAGCGCCGGTGAGCGAACCGGTCGGCTCGGCAGCTGTCGGATCGGCAACCGTCGGATCGGCATCGGCGAACCGCCTGTGGGGCGGCCGGTTCGCCACCGGACCCGCACCCGAACTCGTGGCGCTGTCCCGCTCGACGCAGTTCGACTGGCGGCTGGCGCCCTACGACATCGCCGGCTCCATCGCGCATGCGCGTGCGCTGGGTCGCGCCGGCCTGCTGGATACAGCCGATCTCGACGCGATGGTGGCCGGGCTCCGCGCGCTGGCCGCCGATGTGGCGTCGGGCGCCTACCGACCGGCGCCCGACGACGAGGACGTGCACGCCAGTCTCGAGCGCGGGCTGCTCGAGCGGCTCGGCCCGGACCTCGGCGGCAAACTACGAGCCGGTAGGTCACGCAACGACCAGATCGCCACCCTGCTGCGGATGTTCCTGCGTGATCAGGTGCGCGCGGTGGCCGGTGTCCTGCTCGACCTCGTCGAGGCGCTGACCGCGCAGGCGCGCACGCACCGGGACGCGCCGATGCCCGGCCGCACGCACATGCAGCACGCGCAGCCGGTCCTGCTCGGACACCATCTGCTCGCTCATGTCTGGGCGCTGCTGCGCGACGTCGAGCGTGCCGTCGACCTCGACCGCCGGCTGTCGGAGTCGCCGTACGGGTCGGCCGCGCTGGCCGGGACGACGCTGGGACTCGATCCGGGTGCGGTGGCGGCCGACCTCGGCTTCGAGCGGTCGGTGCCGAACTCGCTGGACGGGACGGCGTCGCGCGACCTCGCGGCCGAGGCCGCGTGGGTGTTCGCCATCAGCGGGATCGACCTGTCCCGGATCAGCGAAGAGCTCGTCACCTGGGCGACGCACGAGTTCTCGTTCGTCCGGCTGCACGACTCCTGGTCGACCGGGTCCTCGATCATGCCGCAGAAGAAGAACCCCGACATCGCGGAGCTGGCCCGCGGCAAATCCGGCCGGCTCGTCGGCAACCTCGTCAGCCTGCTGACGATGCTCAAGGGCCTCCCGCTCGCGTACAACCGGGATCTGCAGGAGGACAAGGAACCGCTGTTCGACTCGGTCGACACACTGCTCGTCGTCGTCCCGGCGCTGGCCGGGATGGTGGCGACGCTGACCTTCGACCGTGACCGGATGGCCGAGCTCGCCCCCGCGGGGTTCTCGCTCGCGACCGACGTGGCCGAATGGCTCGTCCGCCGGGGCACCCCGTTCCGCGTCGCACACGAGGTCGCCGGCGCCTTCGTCGCCGCGGCCGAGGCCAGGGGAGTGGGCCTGGACGGACTCTCCGACGCCGAGTTGGCGGCGGTGTCGCCGCTACTGACGCCGGACGTCCGGAGGGTTCTCACGGTGGACGGTGCCATCGCCGGCCGGGACCAGCGCGGCGGCACGGCGCTCGGTCAGGTCGAGTGCCAGCTGGACGAGGTCACTGCACGGATGCCGGTGCTGCGTGCCTGGGCTGAGGAACGGGTAGTCCTCGACGGTGCCGGTGGCGAGCGCGTCTGACCTAGCAAGCCGTCCGATCCGGCTGACCCCGGCGCACCCACTGACAGCCACGCCGACGAGCAGGAGGCGGCACCTTGAGAGAGCTGCTGAGCGGACCGGCGTGGGACGTCGCACCGGCGCTGCTCGGGTGCGTGCTGCGTTGCGAGCGCGATGACGCGAGCGTGGCCGTGGTGATCACCGAGGTAGAGGCGTACGACGGCGAGACCGATCCCGCGTCGCACGCCTACCGTCGGGTGACCGCGCGCAACGCCGTGATGTTCGGACCCGCCGGCCATCTGTACGTCTATCGCTCGTACGGCCTGCACTGGTGCGCGAATATCGTGACGGGTGTCGAGGGGAAGGCGTCGGCCGTGCTGGTGCGGGCCGGGCAGCTCGTCGAAGGCTCCGAACGAGCTCGTCTGCGCCGCGGTGGGAGTGTGCGCGAACTCGATCTGACCCGGGGGCCGGGCCGGCTGTGTCAGGCACTCGGGCTGGTGGGGCCGGACAACGGCGCAGACCTCCTCTCGACCGGGCCGGTGACCCTCGGGCAGGGCGTACCCGTTCACCCGGCGACCATCGCGAGCGGTCCGCGGGTGGGAGTGAGCGCAGGACACCTGACGCCGTGGCGCTTCTGGATCGCCGGTGACCCGTCCGTCAGCGCTTACAAGCTCAGCCCGAGGGCTCCCAGGCCAGGTTGACGTGACCCGGACAAACGGCGAACTGCGCGACCCGGGCGGTAGGGCACGATGGGTCCCGATCGCGGATCGACCGCGGCATGCCGGAAGGGACGACGTGGACGACATCTGGGACGAGCTGAGCTGGCGGGGACTCCTCGCCGAGAGCACCGACGCGACCGAGCTGGCCTCGGCGCTGCGGAACACCCAGCTCACGTTCTACGTCGGCTTCGACCCGACTGCGCCGAGCCTGCACCACGGCAACCTCGTCCAGATCATCACAGCCAGGAGGCTACAGGCGGCGGGGCACCGCCCGATCGTCCTCGTGGGTGGCAGCACCGGGCTGATCGGTGACCCGCGAGCCTCGGCCGAGCGTGTTCTCAACAGCCCCGAGGTCGTCGCCGGCTGGGTGACCGACATCCACAGGCAGGTCGAGCCGTACTTCGACTTCGACGGGCCTGCCGGAGCCCGCCTGGTGAACAACCTCGACTGGACTGCGCCGATGAGTGCGATCGAGTTCCTCCGCGACGTCGGCAAGCACTTCAGCGTCAACCGCATGCTCGACCGCGAGGTGGTGGCGAAGCGGCTGGCGGCCGACGGCATCAGCTACACAGAGTTCTCCTACGTGATGCTGCAGAGCCTCGACTACCTCGAGCTCAACCGGCGGTACGGGTGCTCACTCCAGATCGGCGGATCGGATCAATGGGGCAACATCACGGCCGGCTGCACGCTGGTCCGCCAGGTCGACGGGACGCGCGTGCACGCGTTCGCGACGCCGCTGCTGACGAAGGCCGACGGGACGAAGTTCGGGAAGAGCGAGGGTGGCGCCATCTGGCTCGACCCCGATCTCACGTCGCCGTACGCGTTCCATCAGTTCTTCCTCAACGCCGAAGACGAGGCGGTGGTCGGTTACCTCAAGGCGATGACGTTCCGCACGAGGGACGAGATCACCGAGCTCGAGGTCGCCACCCGGGAGCGGCCGGCTGCGCGTGAAGCGCAACGAGCGCTTGCCGACGACGTGACGACGCTGGTGCACGGCGCCGAGCAGACGGAGCGCGCCAAGGCGGCCGGGTCGGCATTGTTCGGCCGGCATGCGCTCGGCGACGTCGACGCGGGGATGCTGGCAAGCGCCTTGCGGGAGACCACCGTGGTGGAAGTGCCGGCGGATGCCGGTGACGCGTTGCCGGGCTACGTCGACCTGCTCGCCGACTCGGGGCTGGTGTCGAGTCGCTCCGCCGCGCGTCGCACCATCGCGGAGGGCGGCGCGTACGTGAACAACGAGCGCGTGACCGACCCGGACGCTTCACCCACACGGGAAGACCTCATCAACGGCGAGTGGCTCGTGCTGCGCCGCGGGCGACGCCAGATCGCGGGTGTACGGGTACTCCGGTGGTAGCCGGCTCGCATCCCCTGCTGGGCCGCGTCGACGCGGATCTCCTGTGCTGGTTCGAGAAACTGGACCGATCACCGTGCAGGGCGCAAGCCGACACGCGAGCGAAGCGGTGTCCATCGGGTGTGACGACGGGCACGCACCCCCGATTTGACGTCGTCCGCAACACCTTTGTAATGTTCTACTCGTTCGCCGGTGAGCGGGACGCGAGAGTGGCCGAACTGGGAACGCCCTAGAGCAAGTGCAACTCCCCTCCGACGTGCGCACAGCACGGAGCAGGGTGTAGGTTTGCCTCTTGCTTCAGGATGCTTGCAGGGCCAAGCGGGCCGGGTTGCACCGGCCAGCAAGACCCGCTAAGCTCGAGAAGTTGCCCCAAAGTGAGTTGAGAGACTCCGGCGGTGCGCATCTGATCCTTGAGAACTCAACAGCGTGCTAAAGGTCAATGCACAAATAGATTTACCCCCGTTCGTGACCTGGAAGGCAGCCAATTCGGTTGCCGGCTCAAGTCACGGCGGATTCCTTTGGTAAGAAAGTAAACGGACAAAAACAAGTCAGTTTTGTTCATTTGCTAGGTATCACTTCGTTGTCGATACCGATGTCATAGCCGTGAGGTTGTGGCGGAGGTCAGACATACAGACTTCAACGGAGAGTTTGATCCTGGCTCAGGACGAACGCTGGCGGCGTGCTTCATACATGCAAGTCGAGCGGAAAGGCCCCTTCGGGGGTACTCGAGCGGCGAACGGGTGAGTAACACGTGAGCAATCTGCCTTCAGCTCCGGGATAACGCGCTGTGGTAACACAGCTACTGGAAACAGGTGCTAATACCGGATATGACTTCGAAGGACATCCTTTGAGGTGGAAAGTTTTTCGGCTGAAGATGAGCTCGCGGCCTATCAGCTTGTTGGCGGGGTAACGGCCCACCAAGGCGACGACGGGTAGCCGGCCTGAGAGGGCGACCGGCCACACTGGGACTGAGACACGGCCCAGACTCCTACGGGAGGCAGCAGTAGGGAATATTGCGCAATGGGCGAAAGCCTGACGCAGCAACGCCGCGTGGGGGATGAAGGCCTTCGGGTCGTAAACCCCTTTCAGCAGGGACGAAGTGCAAATGACGGTACCTGCAGAAGAAGCACCGGCTAACTACGTGCCAGCAGCCGCGGTAATACGTAGGGTGCGAGCGTTGTCCGGAATTATTGGGCGTAAAGAGTTCGTAGGTGGTCCGTTGCGTCGGAAGTGAAATCCCGGAGCTCAACTCCGGGACTGCTTTCGATACGGGCGGACTAGAGGTAGGTAGGGGAGAGCGGAATTCCTGGTGTAGCGGTGGAATGCGCAGATATCAGGAGGAACACCGGTGGCGAAGGCGGCTCTCTGGACCTATTCTGACACTGAGGAACGAAAGCGTGGGTAGCAAACAGGCTTAGATACCCTGGTAGTCCACGCCGTAAACGTTGGGCGCTAGGTGTGGGGAACTTTCCACGTTCTCCGTGCCGCAGCTAACGCATTAAGCGCCCCGCCTGGGGAGTACGGCCGCAAGGCTAAAACTCAAAGGAATTGACGGGGGCCCGCACAAGCGGCGGAGCATGTTGCTTAATTCGAGGCAACGCGAAGAACCTTACCTGGGTTTGACATGTAGAGAAATCTGGCAGAGATGCCAGGTCCGCAAGGGTTCTACACAGGTGGTGCATGGCTGTCGTCAGCTCGTGTCGTGAGATGTTGGGTTAAGTCCCGCAACGAGCGCAACCCTCGTCCTATGTTGCCAGCGGATAACGCCGGGGACTCATGGGAGACCGCCGGGGTCAACTCGGAGGAAGGTGGGGATGACGTCAAGTCATCATGCCCCTTATGTCCAGGGCTGCAAACATGCTACAATGGCCGGTACAAAGGGCTGCAATACCGCAAGGTGGAGCGAATCCCAGAAAGCCGGTCTCAGTTCGGATCGGGGTCTGCAACTCGACCCCGTGAAGTTGGAGTCGCTAGTAATCGCAGATCAGCAACGCTGCGGTGAATACGTTCTCGGGCCTTGTACACACCGCCCGTCAAGTCATGAAAGTCGGAAGCACCCGAAGCCGGTCGCCCAACCACTTGTGGAGGGAGCCGTCGAAGGTGAAGCCGGCGATTAGGACTAAGTCGTAACAAGGTAGCCGTACCGGAAGGTGCGGCTGGATCACCTCCTTTCTAAGGAGCTATCTGGCAGATTTCGGTCTGTCCAGGCTCTTTGTTTGTCGAACGACTGTTTCGACGCAGAGAAGCTCAGTAGTGGAACATTGACCAGTAGGCCGCGGAAGCGCCGTAGTGATCAGTACATCTTGCTTGCAGGATGGAACGCTCGACGACGCGACCAGAGCCCAAGCACGCTGTTGAGTCCTGAGGGATCAGACTTTTTGTCTGCTCTTTCGGGTGACCGGGTAACGTCTCCCGCTCACGATCGACCTGAGCCTGCGCCGAACGGCTCACCTAGCGGTGGGCACGCGGCGACTCCAGGGTCAGGATCGCCCGTATCTTGAGAACTGCATAGTGGACGCGAGCATCTTTTACTTCTGAAATGACAAGTTATTAAGGGCACACGGTGGATGCCTTGGCACTAGAAGCCGAAGAAGGACGTTGGAGCCTGCGAAAAGCCCCGGGGAGTTGGCAACCGAGCTGTGATCCGGGGATGTCCGAATGGGGAAACCCGGCTGGGGTCATGCCCAGTCACCGGCGCCTGAACACATAGGGCGTTCGGAGGAAACGTGGGGAAGTGAAACATCTCAGTACCCACAGGAAGAGAAAACAACAGTGATTCCGTAAGTAGTGGCGAGCGAACGCGGAAGAGGCCAAACCATTTAGGTGTGATAGCCAGCAGGCGTTGCCTAAGTGGTGTTGTGGGGCCGACCAGTCGGATCTGCTGATCTGACAAGGAGTCAAAAACCGTTGTGATAGTCGAAGGCCTTGAGTGGGCCGGCGCAGAGGGTGAAACCCCCGTAGACGAAATCACAACGGCTCCTGGACGTCACCCCAAGTAGTACGCTACCCCTGAAATGGCGTACGAATCCGGCGGGACCACCCGCTAAGCCTAAATACTACCTAGTGACCGATAGTGCACAAGTACCGTGAGGGAAAGGTGAAAAGTACCCCGGGAGGGGAGTGAAATAGTTCCTGAAACCGTGTGCCTACAAGCCGTTGAAGCCTTAGCCGCAAGGCGGGGTAACAGCGTGCCTTTTGAAGAATGAGCCTGCGAGTTAGTGGTACGTGGCGAGGTTAACCCGAGTGGGGAAGCCGTAGCGAAAGCGAGTCCGAATAGGGCGAATTAGTCGCGTGCTCTAGACCCGAAGCGGAGTGATCTATCCATGGCCAGGTTGAAGCGCGGGTAAGACCGCGTGGAGGACCGAACCCACCAATGTTGAAAAATTGGGGGATGAGCTGTGGATAGGGGTGAAAGGCCAATCAAACTCCGTGATAGCTGGTTCTCCCCGAAATGCATTTAGGTGCAGCGTCGCGCGTTTCCTGCCGGAGGTAGAGCACTGGATGGTTTAGGGGGCCTAAAAGCTTACCAACACCAGCCAAACTCCGAATGCCGGTAGGTTAGAGCGCGGCAGTGAGACTGCGGGGGATAAGCTCCGTAGTCGAGAGGGAAACAGCCCAGACCACCAGCTAAGGCCCCTAAGCGATTGCTAAGTGGAAAAGGATGTGGAGTCGCAGAGACAACCAGGAGGTTGGCTTAGAAGCAGCCATCCTTAAAAGAGTGCGTAATAGCTCACTGGTCAAGTGATTCCGCGCCGACAATGTAGCGGGGCTCAAGCAATCCGCCGAAGCTGTGGCATTCATACAGTGCCCGGCCACTCCCTTGAGGAGTGGTCCAAGCGTATGGATGGGTAGGGGAGCGTCGTGTGGCCAGTGACGCGGCGGAGTGATCCAGCCGTTGAGGCCACACGAGTGAGAATGCAGGCATGAGTAGCGAATGACGGGTGAGAAACCCGTCCGCCGAATGACCAAGGGTTCCAGGGTCAAGCTAATCTACCCTGGGTAAGTCGGGACCTAAGGCGAGGCCGACAGGCGTAGTCGATGGACAACGGGTTGATATTCCCGTACCGGCTTTATCGCGCCCATGCCGAACCTGGTGATGCTAAACGCCTGAATCCTTATGAAGCCTTCGGGCTGATAAAGGCCTAGCGCGTGACCCGAACCAGTAGTAGGCAAGCAATGGGGTGACGGAGAGAGGTAGCCCAACCGCGGCGATGGTATCCCGAAAGGGTGATCCGCGGATAAGTGAGCAGGCCGGGTGTTGGTAAATCCGCACCCATCAAGGCCGAGACATTACATCGAGCCGATTGAGGCGAAGTGGGTAATCCTGTACTTCCAAGAAAAACCTCTAGCTAGCGATAATGGCCGCCCGTACCCCAAACCGACTCAGGTGGTCAAGTAGAGAATACTAAGGCGATCGAGTGAACCATGGTTAAGGAACTCGGCAAAATGCCCCCGTAACTTCGGGAGAAGGGGGGCCGGATCCGTTATCAGACGTGCTCTGAGAAGCGTTGAAGGCCGCAGAGACCAGGCCCAAGCGACTGTTTACTAAAAACACAGGTCCGTGCGAAGAAGCAATTCGATGTATACGGACTGACGCCTGCCCGGTGCTGGAACGTTAAGGGGACGGGTTAGTGGCCTTCGGGTTGCGAAGCTCAGAACTTAAGCGCCAGTAAACGGCGGTGGTAACTATAACCATCCTAAGGTAGCGAAATTCCTTGTCGGGTAAGTTCCGACCTGCACGAATGGCGTAACGACTTGGGCGCTGTCTCAACCATGGACTCGGCGAAATTGCACTACGAGTAAAGATGCTCGTTACGCGCAGCAGGACGGAAAGACCCCGGGACCTTTACTATAGTTTGGTATTGGTGGTCGGTTCGATTTGTGTAGGATAGGTGGGAGGCTTTGAAGCGTCGACGCCAGTCGGTGTGGAGCCAACGTTGAAATACCACTCTGATCGAACTTGCTATCTAACTTCGGTCCGTGATCCGGATCAGGGACAGTGCCTGATGGGTAGTTTAACTGGGGCGGTTGCCTCCTAAAAAGTAACGGAGGCGCCCAAAGGTTCCCTCAGCCTGGTTGGCAATCAGGTTTCGAGTGTAAGTGCACAAGGGAGCTTGACTGTGAGAGAGACATCTCGAGCAGGGACGAAAGTCGGGACTAGTGATCTGACGGTGGCACGTGGAAGCGCCGTCACTCAACGGCTAAAAGGTACCCCGGGGATAACAGGCTGATCCTCCCCAAGAGTCCATATCGTCGGGATGGTTTGGCACCTCGATGTCGGCTCGTCGCATCCTGGGGCGGGAGTACGTCCCAAGGGTTGGGCTGTTCGCCCATTAAAGCGGCACGCGAGCTGGGTTTAGAACGTTGTGAAACAGTTCGGTCCCTATCCGCTGCGCGCGCAGGAAACTTGAGAAGGGCTGTCCCTAGTACGAGAGGACCGGGACGGACGAACCTCTGGTGTGCCAGTTGTTCCGCCAGGAGCACGGCTGGTTGGCTACGTTCGGAAGTGATAACCGCTGAAAGCATCTAAGCGGGAAGCACGCTTCAAGATGAGGTTTCCCACTGTTTACAGGTAAGGGCCCCAGAAGACTACTGGGTACATAGGCCGGATGTGGAAGGATGGACTAAAGACATCCGCAGCTGACCGGTACTAATAGCCCGAGGACTTGTCTTCACACTTAATTGCGCTTGCGTCCACTATGCGGTTCCCGAGGTATGGTCGAGAGACCATAGCTCCATCGAGTTTCGGTGGTCATAGCGAAGGGGAAACACCCGGCTCCATTCCGAACCCGGAAGTTAAGCCCTTCAGCGCCGATGGTACTGCACGGGAGACTGTGTGGGAGAGTAGGACGCCGCCGAACATTCTTTCGCAAAAGGCCGCCCCCAATCGGGGGCGGCCTTTTGTACGTTCATCATCAGTCCGAGGAATGGCAGCCGAGCGAGTAAGTCAGGTACGCCGGTGTCGCTAGAGCGACTGGCTACAGTGGACATGGCGCGGGTCGGCGTGAGGTAACAGCGAGGAGCACGAAATGGCACCCTCTGAAGAGCCGCGGCGACGCGACGAACGTCCACGCGGTGGCTCGGGCAGCGCCGGCGGCGGCCGTGGCGGAACGGGTGGGTCAGCTTCGTCTGACCGTTCACCTCGCGGCGGCCGCGGAAGCGGGCAGGCTGCGGCACGGTCCGGTGATCGGCGCGGTGCCTCCGGGGCGCGCGACGGTCGACCGACCGGCTACCGCGGGCGCCCGGGCGCCGACGCCGCGCGCGACGTTGACCGAGCTCCGCGTGTTCCCGACGGTCCACCCATCCCCGAGGAGATCACCGGGCGCGAGCTCGACCCCACCACCCGGCGCGGGTTGTCGGGGCTGGGGAGCAAAGCCGACCTGGTAGCGCGGCATCTGGTCGCTGCGGGCCAGCTGTTGGAGTCCGATCCTGACCTCGCCGCGGACCACGCTCTTGCCGCGAGCGCTCTCGGTGCGCGAATCGCGTCCGTACGCGAGGCAGCCGGCGAAGCCGCCTATGCTGCCGGCCGTTACGACAAGGCGTTGTCTGAGTTGCGGGCAGCCAAACGCATATCCGGGTCGGTGGAAATGCTCCCGCTGATGGCCGATTGTGAGCGAGGCCTCGGGCGTCCTGAACGCGCGTTGGAAATGACGACGTCGCCCGATGTAGCGAAGCTGTCCGGTGCTTCCCGGATCGAGCTGTCCATCGTGGCCGCTGGTGCGCGTGCCGACCTGGGCGATCTCGACGCCGGCCTGGTCGAGCTCGAGCAGCCGTTGCTGTTCAACGACTCCGTCTCCAGCAGCGCCGCCCGGCTGCGATACGCCTACGCCGACCTCCTCGAACAAATGGGTCGCCGAGCCGACGCCGCCGCCTGGTTCAGCAAGGCGACGGCGGCGGACGTCGACGAAGAGACCGACGCTGCCGAGCGGTGGCACGCGCTGACGGCCGGCGCGTGAGCCTCGATTCGACCGACGGGCCGCTTCGGGAGCGCTTCGGTACTCTGCTCCTCGATCTCGACGGTGTGGTTTATCGCGGCCCCGACGCCGTCCCGCACGCCGTGGATGCGCTCGCTGCCGCTCGCAGCGACGGGAGCCGGTTTGCCTTCGTGACAAACAATGCGGCCCGCACACCAGAGGTGGTCGCCGAGCATCTGAACTCGCTCGGCGTGTCCGCCGATCCCGGCGATGTGGTGACCTCTTCCCACGCTGTGGCGACACTGCTCAGTGGCTTCGTCGACGACGGCTCGTTGACTGCCGGAGCGAACGTCCTCGTCGTCGGTCAGGATGGCCTTCGCCATGCGGTCGCCGATGCCGGCTTCACGGTCGTCGACTCCTCCGATGATCACCCGGTCGTCGTGGTCCAGGGCTTCGGCGCCCACACCGGCTGGCGAGAGCTCGCCGAGGCGACGTACGCGATCGCCGCCGGCGCACGGTGGATCGCGTCGAACCTCGACAAGACCCTCCCCACCGAGCGCGGGCTGGCACCGGGAAACGGATCGATGGTCGCCGCGGTCGCCACGGCGATCGGCGGCGGAACCCCGCAGTCCGCGGGTAAACCGGCGCGCACGCTGTTCGACACGTCACTGGCACGACTGGGCGCGCGCGCCGACGACACGCTCGTCGTCGGGGACCGCCTCGACTCCGACATCGAGGGAGCGGTTGCCGCCGACCTCCCCGGGCTGCTCGTCCTCACCGGCGTCAGCACCATCGGGGACCTGTTCACCGCACCGGCGCACCAACGGCCGCGCTACGTCGGGTTCGACCTTCGCACGCTCGCCGACGTGCACCCGCCGGTGTCGCAACGCGACGGCTCCATCGTCTGTGCCGGCTGGTCGGTCGACGTCGGTGTCGAGGCGCTGCGCCTCGACGGAGACGGTGACGCGACCGCCGCGTTGCGCGCGGCCACCGCGGCCGCCTGGACACATCCCGACGCCGACACCGCTGGGCTACGAAGCGCTCTCGATAAGCTGCGGACATGACCGCGGACCCGCCTGGCACCGACGACTCCGCGATCTCCGCGGCGCCCGCAGCGTCGGCCGACTCGTCCTGCCTCGATGCGCTCGAGGCTGACGCGACCGGCGAGCACCTGGCGGTCTACACCGCGATCGCAGTCGAACTCGCGGCCCGGCTGGACGATCCGAAGACCTCCCCGCACCCTGGGCCGCCCGACGCCGGTGAGCGCGGTGCCGCACGTGCATGAGGAGCCGGTGCGTCGCCGCCTCGACACCGAGTTGGTTCGACGTGGTGTCGCACGCTCACGGGAGGTGGCCGCCGGGCTCGTCGGCGAGGGCCGTGTCCTCGTCGCCGGCGTCCCGGCACGCAAGCCGTCGGTTCCGGTGACCGCCACGTCGTCGATCGCGGTCGAGCCGGGTGAATACGACCACTACGTCAGCCGCGGCGCGATCAAGCTGCTCGGTGCGCTCGCCGCCTTCACTCCGGCGGGCCTGCGTATCGACGGACGTCGCTGCCTCGACGCGGGTTCGTCCACCGGCGGTTTCACCCAGGTCCTCCTCGAACGCGGCGCCGCAGCCGTCGTCGCGGTCGACGTCGGCACCGATCAACTCGCCGCGGAGTTGCGCGGCGACTCCCGCGTCGAGGTTCACGAACAGACGAACCTGCGGACGGCCCGGCCCGGCAGTCTGGGATCTCCGGCCGACGTCGTCGTCGCCGACCTCTCCTTCATCTCCCTCGTCATGGTGCTCCCGGCGTTGCGCGCGCTCGCGATCCCGACCGCGGACTTCCTGCTGATGGTCAAGCCGCAGTTCGAGGTCGGCCGCGACCAGCTCGGCTCCGGCGGCATCGTCCGGGAGCCGGCACGTCGTGCCGCGGCCGTCGAAGGTGTCGCACGTGCGGCCGCCGCCCTCGGACTGGGCACCCGCGGTGTCGTCGCGTCCACCCTCCCGGGGACGAACGGCAACGTCGAGGTCTTCTGCTGGTTCGCCGCCGGTGCGCCGGATGCCGATCCCACCGCGATCCGCGCAGCCGTCGAGGCGGCCGCATGACGGATCGCGCCGTTCGGATGGTCGTCCATGGCGGCCGCGACGAGGCGTTGCGGGTCGCGGCCCAGTCGATCCGGCTGTTGGCCGCGGCCGGTGTCGACGTGGTTCTGAGCGAGGTCGAGGCGGCCGACCTCCGCGCCTACGATGCTGGGCTGAACGTCCGGGTCGCGGCAGACGAGACCGACACGGCCGGCTGTGAGCTCGTCGTCGTTCTCGGCGGTGACGGCACGATCCTGCGGGGCGCCGAGCTGGCACGACCGGCTCGTACGCCGGTGCTGGGAGTCAATCTGGGCCACGTCGGTTTCCTCGCCGAGTCCGAACCGGAAGACCTGCTGGACACCGTCGATGCCGTGATCACGCGGCGATACACCGTCGAGGAACGGCTCACCATCGACGTGACCGTCGAACGCGGCGGCGAGATCGTCGCGCGCGAGTGGGCACTCAACGAGGCCAGCCTCGAGAAGCTGGCACGCGAGCGGATGATCGAACTGATCGTCGAGGTCGACGGCCGGCCGCTGTCGCGTTGGGCCACCGACGGTGTGGTGGCGGCCACGCCGACCGGCTCGACCGCGTACGCATTCTCGGCGGGCGGTCCGATCGTCTGGCCGCAGGTCGAGGCGCTCGTCCTGGTTCCGATCAGCGCGCATGCGCTGTTCGCCCGGCCCCTGGTCATCTCGCCGGACTCGACGCTCGCGTTCGAATTGACCGACCTCGCCCAGCGCGGCGTGCTCTGGTGCGACGGGCGCCGCATGGTGGACTTGCTCACGGCTGACCGGGTCGAGGTGCGGCGGGGTGCGCTTCCGGTACGGCTGGCCCGGTTGCATTCGGCGCCGTTCGCCGATCGGCTGGTGAACAAGTTCAACCTACCGGTCCACGGCTGGCGAGGCGCGGGCCGCGGTTCGGACGACTCTGTCGGCGGCGGCGCTTAGGCTCCAACGGGCGGTCGTCGGGAGCACGACTTCGCTCGACTCATCCTCGGTGTGCGAAGGGAGATCGCGATGCTCGAAGCGTTACGCATCCGCGGACTCGGCGTCATCGACGAGGCCGACCTCGAACTCGCACCCGGGCTCACCGTCGTCACGGGGGAGACCGGTGCCGGCAAGACGATGGTCGTCACTGCGCTGTCTTTACTGCTCGGGGCCCGTGCTGATCCCGGCGCGATCCGGGTAGGCGCCGACCGGTTACAGGTCGAAGGCCGATGGCGGCTCGCGAGCGGGTCTGCGGCGCTCGAGCGCGCTGCGGACGCGGGTGCCGACGTGGAGGACGACGAGCTGATCGCGATCCGTTCGGTCAACGTGGCCGGTCGTTCACGCGCCCATCTCGGCGGTGCGTCCGTCCCGGTCGGCGTCCTCGCCTCGATCGGGGAGAGCCTGGTCGACCTGCACAGCCAGTCCGACCAGATCGCACTCCTACGGCCGGCCCGGCAGCTCGACGCCCTCGACCGGTTCGCCCGTCAGCACGACCCGACGATCGGCGCCGCCCTCGACGACTACCGGGTCGCCTACCGGGAACTGCGGGACGCCGACGCCGAACTGACCGCACTGACCGCGGCCGCCCTCGAGCGGGCGGCCGAACGTGAGCGGCTGATGTTCGGCCTCGCGGAGATCGAGAAGGTCGAGCCGGCCGACGGCGAGGATGCGTCGCTCGCCGCCGAGGCGATCCGGCTTGCACACGCGGACGACCTGCAGGCCGCCGCAGCGACTGCCGTCGTCGCACTGTCGGGCGATGAGGCCGCACTCACGGTCGACACCGATGTGCTCGCACTGCTCGGTCAGGCCCGCAAGTCGGTGCAGGCGATGGCCGGGCACGACCCCCGGCTGGCGGAACTCGGTCAGCGCCTCGACGAGCTGGCGATGCTGACCGGCGACCTCGCCGCCGACCTGTCCTCCTACGTGGCCGACACCGAGACCGACCCGACGCGGCTGGCCACCATCGACGACCGGCGGGCCGCCCTGACGGCGCTCACCCGTCGCTACGGCGCCGACATCGACGCCGTCCTCGAGTGGGGACGACGCGCCGCGGTCCGGGTCGGCGAGCTCGACGGGAGCGATGACCGGCTGGTTCTGCTGACAGCGGAGCGGGACGGACTCCGCGCCCGTGTCGCCGCGCTCGGTGCCACCCTGCACGACGGCCGGGTACGCAGCGCCGCCGTCTTCGCCGATCTCGCCGGCGCCGAGCTGCGCGAACTGGCGATGCCGCACGCGCAGGTCGAGTTCGCCGTCACCACCCGCCCCGACCCCGACGGCATTGCCTCCGAGCTGGGTCCGGTCGCCTTCGGGCCGGACGGCATCGACACCGTCGAGTTGCTGCTCGCACCGCATCCGGGTGCGCCGGCGCGGCCACTCTCACGCGGTGCATCCGGCGGCGAGCTGTCGCGGGTGATGCTGGCCTGTCATGTCGTTCTCGGCGCGGGATCGAACATTCCGACGTATGTCTTCGACGAGGTCGACGCCGGCGTCGGGGGAGCGGCTGCGGTCGAGGTCGGACGTCGGCTCGCCCAGCTCGCACGGCACGGGCAGGTCGTCGTCGTCACCCACCTCGCGCAGGTCGCCGCCTTCGCCGACCGGCACTACGTCGTGTCGAAGAACTCCGACGGCAGCATCACCAGCAGCGGCCTCCGGTGTGTGCTCGACGACGAGCGGGTCGCCGAGCTCGCCCGCATGCTCGCCGGCGATGAAGCCTCGGCCGTCTCACGCGCGCATGCCCGGGAACTGCTCGCATCGGCCGTGACGCCGCCGACCGGCCCGCTGACCAGCGACGTCATCAAGCCGAAACGTCGGGTGTCGCGCTGAGGAACCGCGAGCAACACCCACCCGGAGTCTGAGCCCCGGCACCGGGGGCGTGGCAGGATCGACCCTGCCATGAGACTCTCCAGCCTTCGTCGACGCCACGCTGACGGTCACCCGGGCGTGTCCGGCGTTGTCAGGCTGGACCGTCGCACGAAGAACCTGACGAAACGGCTCCGCCCGGGCGACATCGCCCTCATCGACCACGTCGACCTCGACCGGGTGTCCGCGGAGTCGCTCGTAGCGGCGAACGTCGCTGCGGTCGTCAACGCGGCGGCGTCGATCTCGGGCCGGTACCCCAACCTCGGGCCCGGAATCCTCGCCGACGCCGGTATCCCGCTGGTCGACGCCATCGGCCAGGACGTCTTCCGCAAGCTCCGCGAAGGCGAGCACATCCGCGTTGACGGCCGGTCGCTGTTCCGAGGTGAGGAACTCATCGCCGAGGGCATCGAGCAGAACACCACGACCGTCGCTGAGGCGATGGAGGCGACGCGCGCCGGGTTGTCCACCCAGCTCGAGGCGTTCGCGGCGAACACGATGGAGTACCTGCGGCGTGAGCGCGACCTGCTGCTCGACGGCGTCGGCGTGCCCGACATCCGCACCGACCTCGACGGGAAGCACGTGCTGATCGTCGTCCGCGGATACAACTACCGCGAGGATCTGCGCGCGCTCAAGCCCTACATCCGCGAGTACCGGCCGATGCTCGTCGGCGTCGACGGTGGCGCCGACGCGCTGCTCGAGGACGGCTACACCCCAGACCTGATCGTCGGGGACATGGACTCGGTGTCCGACGCGACGCTGCGCTGCGGGGCCGAACTCGTCGTGCACGCCTATCGCGACGGGCGTGCACCTGGTGCCGACCGGCTCGAGCGACTCGGCCTCGACGCCGTCACCTTCCCGGCCACCGGTACCAGCGAGGACGTCGCGATGCTCCTGGCCGACTCCCGGGGCGCGAGCCTGATCGTCGCCGTCGGCAGCCACGCCGCACTCGTCGAATTCCTCGACAAGGGCCGGGCCGGAATGGCGTCGACGTTCCTCACGAGGCTCCGTGTCGGTGGGAAGCTCATCGACGCGAAGGGCGTCAGCCGTCTCTACCGCAGTCGCATCTCCACGACACAGGTCGTGGTCGTCCTCCTGGTCGGCATCGTCGCCTTCCTGGTCGCGCTCGCCTCGACGCCCGCTGGGCAGGCTTGGCTGACGTTCCTGCAGTCGCAGTGGCGCGATCTCATATTCTCGATCCGAGGGCTTTTCACGTGATCGACTTCAAGCAGTTCCTGACCACGATCGCGGCCATCTTCCTGGCGCTTGCGGTGGGTGTCGCACTGGGCGCCGGTCCGTTGAAGGGCACCGCCGACGAGCAGTTGCGGATCAACGCGGAGAAGTTGTCGAAAGACAAGGACACCCTGCAGAAGCAGATCCTCGCCGACCAGGCGCAGGCGAAGTACCAGGACTCGTTCACCGACAGCGTCTCCGCTCAACTGGTCGCGCGCCGACTGACCGAACGCAAGGTGGCCATCGTCACCCTGCCCGGCGCCGACAACGCGAACACCAAGGCCATCACGACCCTGATCCAGGAAGCCGGTGGCACCCTGACCGGCACTATCGCGGTTCAGAGCAAGTTCTTCGACCCGACGCAGGCGCAGTTCGTCGACGGCGTGACGACCCAGAGTTCGGGTGCCGTGAGCACCACCGACCTGGTGGTCCCCACCACGGCGACCGGGTACGAGCGGACCGGGTATGTGCTGGCCCGCGCGTTGGTGAGCAAGGGCAACGGCGCCGGTCAGGATGCCGCTGCGCAGACAATCCTGTCCGCGTTCAAGGACGCCGGTCTGGTGAAGGCACCCGACAAGCTCGAGCGCGCGTCGCTCGTCGTCGTCATCGCCGGCCCCGCACCCGCCGCGGCGGACCTCGACAGCATCGATCCGACCGCGGCCGTCGGGCTCCTGCTCGGCCTCGACGCCAGTTCGGAGGGGACCGTCGTCGCCGGACCGCCGGAGGCCGCCGCGGACAACGGGACGATCGCCCTCATCCGCGGCGACGGCGACGCGAAGAAGGTCGTCTCGACGGTCGACCAGGCTCAGCTGCCGGCCGGCCGGGTGTCAGCGATCTTCGCCCTCGTCGAGCAGGTCGACGGCAGGACCGGGCACTACGGCATGGTCGGCAAGGTCGACGCGGCCGCGCCAAAGCTGACGACGCCCTGAGCGGCGTCGAGATCCGATGACGGTGCCCGGCTCAGGCGGCTCCCGCTTCGTACTGAGCTTGCTCGCCGGTGCCGGCGTCAGCGGCCTCGTCTATCGAGTCTTGAGCTGCCGGCTGCCCAGCCCGGTCGTCACCGTCGCCGACTCCGACGCCGACGCAGCCGGATCCGGGGTTGGTGCGGCGGACGGGACTGCGGGGGTTGACGTGGCTGGGGACGGTTCCGAGTGGACGCGCCCGCACGCCGCGCCCGGCGTGTCGGGTGGGGACGCGCCCACTCCGCGGGATCAGCCGACGCCAACACCGCAGCACGTGGGGCGTCGACGCTGGTGGCGGACGAACTACGCCGGCGCACCCGTGAGCCTGTTCGGCGGACCAGCGGCCGTCCTCGGCACGGTGGCCGGATCGCTCGGTGCGGCCCGGCCCCGCCACGCCGCGGTGATCGGCGTCGTCGGCGCGGTCGGCCTCTACGACGACCTGTTCGGCACCTCGGCACGACGCGGCCTGCGTGGACACCTGGCCGGACTTCGCGACGGTGAGTTGACCACCGGTGCGTTGAAGGTCGCCGGCATCGGCTTGGCCGCACTCGCCGGTGCGGCGCTCGATCCCGACGCTGACCTTCGCTCCGTACGCGGTGTCCTCGACGTCGCCGTGGACGCAGTCGTCATAGCCGGAACCGCCAACCTCGTCAACCTGCTCGACCTCCGGCCAGGACGCGCCAGCAAGGCCGCCGTCGTCCTCGGGCTGCCGATCGCCGTCGCCGGCGGCCCGATCGGCGGGGCCTTGGCTGCGCTGGCAGCCGTTTCGTCGGCTGACCTGGCCGCCGAGACGATGCTGGGCGACTGCGGCGCGAATGCGGCCGGCGCGGCGGTCGCACTCGCGCTGGTCGAGGTCGCGCCGCGCCCCGTCGTGATCGGGTGGCTCACGGTCGTGACGGGCCTCGCCCTTGCCAGCGAGAAGGTGTCGTTCTCGTCGGTGATCGAGCACGTCTCCTGGCTGCGCCGGCTCGACCGGGCCGGGCGACCGAAGCCCCGCGCATGAGCGGCACCCGCCCGCCCGGCCGGCTCCGCGGCCGCACCGGGTCGCTGCTCGGCGCCGCGCTCGTGATCGGCCTGATCACGTTGTTCTCGCGGGTGGCCGGGTTCGCGCGCTGGCTGGTGTTCGCGCGCACCGTCGGATCGGGTTGTCTCGGCGACGCCTACACGACCGCTAACCAGCTACCGAACGTCGTCTTCGAGCTCGTCGCGGGCGGCATGCTGGCCGCGACGATGGTCCCGCTCGTCGCCGGCGCCGCACGCCGGGGCGACACCGCTGCACTGCGGGCGACCGCAGGTGCGCTTCTCGGTTGGGTGCTGGTGATGCTCCTCCCAGCCGCGGTGGTCGCCGCCGCGGTGTCCGATTGGTACGCCGACGTGATGATGCGCCGCCACGCCGGCTGCGGCACCGAGACGGTCGGGCTCACCCGGACATTCCTGTTCTTCTTCGCGCCGCAGATCATCCTGTACGGCCTGGCGGTGTGGGCATCCTCGCTGCTCGCCGCCTACCACCGGTTCGTCGCCGCCGCGATCGCGCCGCTCGTGTCGACGGTGATCGTGATCGCGTCCTATGGCGTGTTCGCCGTCGTCGCCGGTCGTGCGACCGATCGCGGGCCTGGCGATCTGGCGGCGCGCATATCGACGCGGGGACTCCTCGTTCTCGCCGGTGGAACGACACTCGGCGTCGTCGTGCTCGCGCTGACTGTGCTGATCCCGGTTCGCGGTGCCCTGCGAGATGCGAACGTGACGATCCGTCCGTCGCTGCGGTTTCCCGATGGACTGGGTCCGGTCGCCCGGCGGCTGGCACTCGCGGGTATCGCCGGACTCGCGAGTCAGCAGCTGGCGATGCTGGCCCTCACCTGGATCGCGAACCGCGAGGGTGAGAGCGGCACGGTGACGTTGTTCAGCTGGGCCTTCGCGGTCTTCTCGGTGCCGTTCGCCGTGCTGCTCGCGCCGATCGCGACCAGCGCGTTCCCTCGTGTCGCCGCGGCGGTCGACGACTCTGTTGTCGACGACTCGGCGCCCGCCGGCCGGCCGTCGTCCGGAGCCGATCTGCGGCAGCTGGTGGACACCGGTCTCCGGACGTCGCTGCTCGCGGCCGGCGCCGGCGTTGCGCTGCTCGTCGGCACGTCGACACCGGTCGCCGCGATGTTCACCCGGGCGACCCCGGCGGCTCCGCGGGCGGCACTCGCCGCCGCGCTCGTCGCGATCGCGCCGGGACTCCTGGGCTACGGCGTGCTCACGCTGTGCACCCGCATTTTCGCCGCCCAGCGACGGAGCTCGACGATCGCTGCGACCAACGCGGCCGGCTGGCTCGCCGCGGTCGTCATCGCGGTCGTGTTGGCTGACCGCGCCCGGCCCGACCGGGTCGTCGTCGGTCTCGCCGGCGGACTGTCGGCCGGGCTCCTGCTCGGCGGCGTCGTCGCACTGGTCGCGGCAACGGTCGGACCGCGCAGCATCGGCACGACGGTGGCCGGACTGGTCCGTCCGCTGGTTGTCGGCGTGGTCGGGGCCGGCGCCGGTGGAATGGTGGGGTGGTGGGTGTCCGGCCGGATGTCGACCGGACTTCCCGGTGCTCGTACCGGACTCGCCGGGCCGACCCTGGCCGCGATCGCCGCCGCCGCCGTCGTCCTCGTCGTCTACGTCGGGGTCGTCGTCGTGGGTGACCGTCCGGACGCGCGAAGGGTCCTCGCCGTCCTGCGCCCCGCAACCAGCGCCCCGACGACCGACCGACCGATCGATGGAGGGGACGACTCGTGAGGATCGTCATGGTGCTCGGCGACAGCACCGGCGGGATCGGGACCCACGTGGGGTCGTTGAGCCGTGCACTGCTCGCCGCTCATCGACCCGACTCACCCGGCGAGAGCGCCGACCTCGCGCTCTGGGCACCGCGGGCCACCCTCGAGCGACCCGCGCTCGCGGCGCTCGCCGACCGTGGCGTCCGGCTGCTCCCGGTCGAACGCAGCTGGTGGCGGCAGCGCGCGCTGCTGGACGAGGCCGACATCGTGCATGCGCACGGGTTCCACGCCGGCAGCCGGGTCGTCGCTCTGATGCGGCGCCGTGCCCGCCGCCGGCTCGTCACCACCTGGCACAACCTGCCGCCGCTCGAACCCGCGGTGAGCCGGATCGCCGGACGCAGCATCGCCGGCTTGGTCGCCCACGGCAGCCGGCTCAGCCTCGGGGCGTCCTCGGACCTGGTCGCCGTCGCCGTCGCGCTCGGCGCTCGCGATGCCCGCGTATGTGAGGTGTCCGCGCCGCCGCTGCCCGATCCGGTGCGCAGCCGTGACGAGGTCCGGCAGTTGCTCGGCATCGACGGCCCGATGGTGTTGTCGGTGTCCCGGCTCGCCCCCCAGAAGAACCTGGGTCTGCTGTTGGAAGCGTGGGAGCAGCTGGTAGCGCGATGGCGCATCGTCGACCCGGACGCGCGACCGCCGACCCTGGTGATCGCCGGCGGGGGCCCGATCGAGGCCGAACTCCGGGCCCGCGTCGAGTCCACCGACCTGCCGGTCCGGCTCCTGGGCCAGCGCGACGACGTGGCCGATCTGCTCGGCGCGGCGGACGTCGCTGTGTCGTCGAGCGACTGGGAGGCCCGTTCTCTGGTCGCACAGGAAGCTCTTCGCGCCGGCGTCCCGTTCGTCGGGACCGCGGTCGGTGGAGTCACCGGGCTCGTCGGTGACGCCGGCGTCCTCGTCCCCAGCCGGGACGCGGGGGCGCTCGCGACCGGCCTTTTCACCGTCCTCACCGAGCCGGCCGTCGCTGCCGGGCTGCGGACCGCCGGTCCGGCGCGCGCGGCGCAGTGGCCCGACGAGGCGCAGACCGCCGCGTTCGTGTGGTCGTGTTACGCCGACGTGCTGGCCGGCCCGCCGGTGGCGAAACCCGCGCCCGACGCCGAACCGACGACGCCGGCGCCGAGCGCCGACGAGGAACTGCACACGTCGGACACGACCGACACATCGGACGGGTAATGCGACGATCCAGGGATTCACCGGTAACCTGAAACCCCGTGGAGCGATCGCCGAAAAAGCACATCTTCGTCACGGGGGGCGTCGCCTCCTCGATCGGTAAGGGGCTGACCGCCTCCAGCCTCGGGAACCTGCTCACCGCGCGTGGTCTGCGCGTGACGATGCAGAAACTGGATCCGTATCTCAACGTCGATCCCGGAACCATGAACCCGTTCCAGCACGGCGAGGTCTTCGTCACCGAGGACGGCGTCGAGACCGACCTCGACGTCGGCCACTACGAGCGTTTCCTCGATCGCAACCTCTCCGGCGACGCGAACGTGACCACCGGTCTCGTGTACTCGCGGGTGATCGCCCGGGAGCGTCGCGGCGAGTACCTCGGCGACACCGTCCAAGTGATCCCGCACATCACCAACGAGATCAAGGAACGCATCCGGTCGATGGCGACCGACGACATCGACGTCGTCATCACCGAGATCGGTGGGACCGTCGGTGACATCGAGTCACTGCCGTTCCTCGAGGCCGCGCGGCAGGTCCGCCACGACGTCGGACGCGACAACGTGTTCTTCCTACACGTCTCGCTGGTGCCCTATCTCGGATCGTCGGGAGAGCAGAAGACGAAGCCCACTCAGCACTCGGTAGCGGCGCTGCGCCAGGTCGGCATCACCCCGGACGCGCTCGTCGTCCGCTCCGACCGTCCGATCCCGGAGAACGTGAAGCGCAAGATCTCGCTGATGTGCGACGTGGACGCGGACGCGGTCGCCAACTGCGTGGACGCGTCGTCGATCTATGACATCCCGAAGGTCCTGCACAGCGAGGGACTCGACGCCTACGTGGTGCGCCGACTCAACCTGCCGTTCCGCGACGTCAACTGGACGAGCTGGAACCGCCTGCTCGAGCGGGTCCACCATCCCGAGAACGACGTCACCGTCGCACTCGTCGGCAAGTACGTCGACCTGCCCGACGCCTACCTCTCGGTCACCGAGGCGTTGCGTGCGGGCGGGTTCGCCCACAACGCCAAGGTCCGCATCCAGTGGGTCGCGAGCGACTCGATCGCGAACCCGGCCGAGGCGGCCCGGGTACTGCGCGAGGTCGACGCGATCTGCGTGCCCGGCGGCTTCGGCATCCGCGGCCTGGAAGGCAAGCTCTCAGCGCTCACCTACGCGCGGGCCAACCGGATCCCGACCCTCGGTTTGTGCCTCGGCCTGCAGTGCATGGTGATCGAATACGCCCGCACCGAGTTGGGCCTGGCCGACGCCGACTCCTCGGAGTTCACTCCGAACACCGCGAATCCGGTCATCGCGACGATGGCCGAACAGCGCGAGATCGTCGCCGGCGAAGGTGACCTCGGCGGCACGATGCGGCTCGGCGCCTACCCGGCCGTCCTCGTCGAGGGCAGCCTTGCCGCGAAGCTCTACGGCAACCGGCACGTGTCCGAGCGGCACCGTCACCGCTACGAGGTCAACAACGCCTACCGCGCCGACCTCGAGGCCGCCGGATTGCGCATCAGCGGCACCAGCCCCGACGGCGAGCTCGTCGAATTCGTCGAACTCCCGCTCGACCAGCATCCCTACTTCATCGCCACCCAAGGTCATCCCGAGCTCAAGTCACGCCCGACCCGGCCGCACCCTCTGTTCGCCGGGTTGATCGCGGCGGCGATCAACCGCCAGCTCGAGCTGCAGCTTCCCGTCGAGGAACGCGTGTCCTACATCGACGACGACGTGACCGTCCCCGCCGGCGTCACCTCGTGACCGACGAGACGCCCGCACCGTCGGCCCGAGTCGACGCCACCGATGTCCCCGAGTCCTGGCCGGTCGCCGACCGCGAGACCGTCTGGGAGTCAGGCCGGGTCATCTCGATCCGCTCCGACACCATCACATCGCCGTCGGGGGAGTCGCTGCGACGCGACGTGGTCGTGCACCCGGGTGCCGTCGGCGTCATCTGCCTCGACGAGGACGACCGCGTGCTGGTCGTCGGCCAGTACCGGCACCCGGTCGCGCATCGGATGATCGAACCCGTCGCCGGGCTCCTCGACGTCGAGGACGAGGACTACCGGGACGCGGCCGCCCGCGAACTGTTCGAGGAGGGCGCGGTCCGGGCCGCGACGTGGTATGTGCTCGTCGACGCGACGAGTTCGCCCGGGATGACGAGCGAGGCGATCCGGATCTACCTGGCGCGCGGAGTCACGGAAGTGCCTGCCTCGGACCGCTACGTCGGGCACGGCGAGGAAGCGCACATGCACGTGTCATGGGAGCCGATCGACGATCTGGTCGCGGGCATCATGGCCGGGCGGCTGCACAACCCGGTGATGATCATGGGCGTGCTCGCGGCCGCGGCGTCGCGGCGCAACGGCTGGGTGGGTCTCCGGCCGGCCGACGAACCGTGGACGTTCCGCGCCGAGTTGCTGGCAGCACAGGCGACGTAAGTCACGTCACGGGTCGGACCCCCGGTCACAAGATTTTGCCGCACCTAGACTGATCCGCATGAGAATCGCCGTTCCCCGCGAGGTCAAGAACAACGAATTCCGGGTGGCCATCACGCCGGCCGGAGTCCACGAACTGACCCGCGCCGGGCACGAGGTGCTCATCGAGACGACCGCCGGCGACGGGTCGTCCATCCCCGACTCGGTCTTCGTCGCCGCCGGTGCGAGCATCCTCGGCTCGGCCGACGACACCTGGGCCGCGGGTGACCTCGTCCTGAAGGTCAAGGAACCGGTCGCCGAGGAGTTTCACCGGATGCGCCGGGGCCAGGTCCTCTTCACCTACCTGCACCTCGCCGCCGGCGCAGAATGCACCACCGCGCTGCTCGGCGCGGGGGTCACCGGGATCGCCTACGAGACGGTGCAGCTGCCCGATCGATCGCTGCCGCTGCTCGCGCCGATGAGTGAGGTGGCCGGCCGGCTCGCCCCCCAGGTCGGCGCCCAGACACTGCTGCGGGCGAACGGCGGACGCGGGGTGCTGATCGGCGGCGTCCCCGGCGTGCACGCGGCCAGGGTCGTCATCATCGGCGCCGGTGTGGCCGGGATGAACGCCGCCGCGATCGCGCTCGGAATGCAGGCCGACGTCCTCCTGCTCGACCGCAACGTCGCCCGGCTGCGCGCCGTCGACGACCTCTATCGCGGGCACTGCAAGACGATCGCTTCCAACAGCTACGAGATCGAGCACGCGATCAGCGAGGCCGACCTCGTCATCGGCGCGGTGCTGGTGCCGGGCGCGAAGGCACCGAAGCTGGTCAGCAACGAGCAGGTGTCGCGAATGAAGTCCGGCAGCGTCCTCGTCGACATCTCGATCGACCAGGGCGGCTGCTTCGAGGATTCCCGTCCCACCACCCATGACGACCCGACCTACCCGGTGCGCGACTCGCTGTTCTACTGCGTCGCCAATATGCCGGGAGCGGTTCCGCACACGTCCACCTACGCGCTCACCAACGTGACACTGCCGTACGTGGTCGCGCTCGCGGAGAAGGGGTGGAAGCAGGCCATGCGCGACGATCCGTCGCTCGCGCTCGGGCTCAACACCTACGACGGCGCGGTGACCTACGAGCCGGTCGCGGCGGCGCACGGGCTGTCGGCGATGAGCCTGGCCGACGCGCTGCGCTGAAGTCCCCGCTCATCTGCCCACGGTGTTCCACCCCTACCACCGCCGTTTCACCCTGTGCACGGGGTGAAACGCCGGTGCACGGGGTGAAACCACCGACATCCCGCGTCGGTCGGCTGAATTGGTGCGTCGCCGGGTGTTTGACTGACCTGTATGAGCCCGACCGTCGCGCCGGCCACCGCGACCTACCTCGACCACCTCCTGGTCGAACGCGGGCTGGCCGCCAACACGCTGCTCGCCTACCGACGCGACCTCGAGCGCTACCTGCGATTTCTGCAGTCCAACGGTGTGGCCGAACCGGGCGACGTCACGGCGGAGCACGTCGGCGAGTTCGTCACGACGCTCCGCGAGACCCACGGCGCCGCCACCCCGCTCTCGGCGGCATCGGCAGCGAGAGCGCTCGTCGCGGTACGTGGACTGCACGGCTTCTGGGTGCGCGAAGGAATCACCGCAGTCGACGCGGCCCACGAGATCAAGCCGCCCGGCCTTCCGAAACGACTGCCCAAGGCGCTCCCGGTCGAGCAGGTGACGGCGATGCTCGACGGACTCGGCGACGACGACCCGATCGGACTTCGTGACCGTGCCCTGCTCGAACTCCTGTATGGGAGCGGCGCCCGGATCTCCGAAGCGGTCGGGCTCGACGTCGACGACCTCGATCTCGAAGCGGGCGGCGTCAAACTCGCAGGCAAGGGTGGCAAGGAGCGGGCGGTCCCGGTCGGGTCGTACGCCCGGACCGCACTGGACGCCTACCTCGTCCGGGCACGTCCGCTGCTCGCCGCCAAGCGCTCGATCAAAGGTGCGGCCGGCGTGCGGTCGGCAGCCGCCGTCTTCCTCAACACCCGCGGGGTGCGGATGTCACGGCAGAGCGCGTGGCTTGTGATCCGAGCGGCTGCAGCGGCCGCCGGGATCACCAGCGACGTATCGCCGCACACGCTGCGACATTCGTTCGCCACGCATCTTCTCGACGGCGGCGCCGATGTCCGGGTCGTCCAGGAACTGCTCGGGCACGCGTCGGTCACCACCACCCAGATCTACACGCTGGTGACCGTGGAAAAGCTGCGCGAGGTCTACGCCTCCGCGCATCCACGGGCCCTGCGCTGAGTGGGTCGAGCGCGTCGACGCCCCGTCCGCCATCGCTCCGGATACCCGCGTCGGACTGGCCCGGACGATAGAGTCCGACCTGTGAGTGATCCCCTCGTCGCACCCGAGGCCGAGCCGTTGCCGGCGCCCGAGGCCGATACTCCCGGCCGCCTCCCGACCGGTGACGCCGACGCGTTGTTCGCGCCGCCGCCGGCCGCCGAGCCGTCGGCAACCGTCGATCCCGGTCAGCAGGTCGGACCGACCGGCCGACCATGGCCCGATCTGACCCCGCCACCGGCACCGGTCACCCACGGCCCCGCGATGGTCATCTCGCTGTGCAACCAGAAAGGTGGCGTCGGCAAGACGACCACCACCATCAGCCTCGGAGCCGCCCTGGCCGAACTGGGTCGCAAGGTTCTCCTGGTCGATTTCGACCCGCAGGGCTCCCTCGCGGTCGGCCTCGGGATCAACCCGCACGAGCTCGAGTCCAGCGTCTACAACGTCCTGATGGACCGGCGCAGCGACATTCGCGAGATCGTCGTCAAGACAGCCGTGGACAACCTCGACCTGGTCCCGGCGAACATCGACCTGTCCGCGGCCGAGGTCGCCCTGGTGGGTGAGGTCGCCCGCGAGATGACCCTCAAACGGGCACTCGCACCGATCCTCCCGGACTACGACTTCATCCTCATCGACTGCCAGCCGTCCCTCGGTCTGCTCACCGTGAACGCGCTCAGCGCCTCCGACGGTGTCGTCATCCCACTCGAGTGCGAGTTCTTCGCGCTTCGCGGTGTGGCCATGCTGACCGAGACGATCGGCAAGGTCCAGGACCGGCTCAATCCCGACCTCAAGATCATCGGCATCCTGGCCACGATGTTCGACTCGCGGACACTGCACGCCCGCGAGGTGCTCGACCGGGTCGTCGACGCGTTCGGCGAGCGGGTGTTCTACTCCGTCATCGCCCGCACCGTCCGCTTCCCCGACGCGTCGGTGGCCGGCGAGCCGATCACGACCTTCTCGTCGTCATCGCCCGGGGCGCAGTCCTATCGCACGCTCGCAGTCGAAGTCCTGCAGCGGTCATCGACGGCATGAGCTCCAACGGGCCGGCTGTCGTAGGCCCGAGCGACACCGCCGAGCCGCTCGGCGTCGACGGCGGGAGCTCGAACGGGCAGTCCGGAGCGCCGGGATTCCACGTCGAGCTGTCGAACTTCTCCGGCCCGTTCGACCTTCTCCTGCAACTGATCACCCGGCACAAGCTCGACGTCACCGAGGTCGCGCTCTCGGTTGTCACCGACGATTTCATCCGGCACCTGCGTGAGCTCGGGCCGCTGCACGACCTCGACGAGACGACCGAGTTCCTGCTGATCGCCGCCACGTTGGTCGACCTCAAGGCCGCCCGGCTGCTGCCGCAGGGCGAGGTAGAGGACGAGGAGGATCTGATCCTGCTGGAGGCTCGCGACCTGCTCTTCGCGCGACTCCTGCAGTATCGCGCGTACAAGCAGATGGCCGTGACGTTCGAGCAGGCGATGGTGTCCGCTCCCCGACGTTACGGCCGGTCGGTGACACTCGGGGAGCGGTTCGCCGTGCTGCTCCCGGACGTGCTGATCCGGGTGACGCCCGAGCAGTTCGCCGCGCTGGCGGCTCGCGCCATGGCACCCCGGCCGGAGCCGGTGGTGGGACTCGAGCACCTGCACGCGCCCGCGGTCAGCGTCCGGGATCAGGCCGTCGTCGTCGTCGACCGGCTCCGTGCGAGCCTGAGCGGCCCGGGTCACCTGACGTTCGCCCAGCTGACGGCCGACTCACCCGATCTCGTCACCACGGTCGCCCGGTTCCTGGCGCTGCTCGAACTGTTCCGCGCGGGCTCCGTCGGCTTCGATCAGGAGACCCCGCTCGGGACGTTGACGATCCGCTGGACGGGCACGGAAAGCGGTGATGTCGCGGTCACCGACGAGTTCGACGAGCCCCGGGCCGAATCCGGGGGACAATCATCTGATGCCGGGCCCGATCCGGAGGCCGAACGAGGAGGTGACGATGACTGAGAACCGTCTGCGGGGTGCGCTCGAGGCGCTGCTCGTCGTCGTCGACGAACCCGCCCCGGTCGAACTGCTGGCCGAGTTGGTGGACGCACCGGTATTCGTCGTGCAGGCCGAACTGTCGTCCATCGCCGCCGGCTACACCGCGGAGGGCCGCGGATTCGAATTGCGTGAGACGGCGGCCGGCTGGCGTCTCTACTCCCGCGCCGACTACGCGTCGGTGGTGGAGCGTTACGTCCTCGACGGCCAGCAGGCGCGGCTCACGCAAGCCGCACTCGAGACGCTCGCCGTGATCGCTTACAAGCAGCCGGTGTCGCGCGGACGGGTGTCGGCCGTCCGAGGCGTGAACTGCGACGGTGTCGTCCGCACGCTGACGTCACGAGGCCTGATCGAATCCACCGGGGTGGCGGGTCCGGCCGGTGCCCAGCTGTACCGGACATCACCGTACTTCCTCGAGCGGATGGGCCTCGACTCGCTCGACCAACTCCCCGATATCGCACCGTACCTGCCGGATCTCGGCACATTCGACGAAGAAGAAGGACTCCTGGCGTGAGCACACACAACGAATTCGACGACGACGGCACTGCGGGGGCCCTAGCAGGGCCCGACCTCGACAGCGCGGTTCTCGAGGACACGGTTCTCGATGATGACGAACTCGATGATGACGACCTCGAGGACGGCGGCGCGTTCACGCTGGAGACCCACGACATCGACGCCGACGAACTCGCACCGGCCGAGCCGGAACGCGTCCGACGCCGCGAGCAGGGCGGCGATGCGGGCGACTCACCACGTGGACGGCGCGGCAATGACGATGACGACAGCGAGGACGACGATCCCGCCGACGCCGGCGACGCCCACAATCCCGACGGCGAGCGCCTGCAGAAGGTCCTGGCCCGTGCCGGGATCGCGAGCCGCCGTGCCAGCGAGCTGTTGATCACCGAAGGCCGGGTCGACGTCAACGGCGAGGTCGTCACGACCCTGGGCGCGCGGGTCGATCCCGACCAGGATCTCGTCCGGGTCGACGGCGAGCGCGTGATCACTTCGACCAAGTCGACGTACATGATGCTGAACAAGCCCCGCGGCGTCGTCAGCACGATGGACGACGACCAGGGTCGCGAGTCGATCGGCAACCTCCTGGCGGGTCGCACCGATCGGCTGTTCCACGTCGGCCGGCTCGACACCGACACCGACGGGCTCATCCTGCTGACCAACGACGGCGAACTGGCGAACAAGCTCGCGCACCCGTCCTACGGCGTCAGCAAGACCTACGTCGCACAGGTCAAGACGCCCGTGGCGCGTGATGCCGGTCGTCGCCTCAAGGACGGGTTCGACCTCGAGGACGGCCCGGTCCAGGCCGAGTCGTTCCGGGTCCTGCAGCAGAACATCGGCAAGGCGCTCGTCGAGATCGTCGTCCACGAGGGCCGCAAGCACGTGGTCCGGCGGATGCTGGAAGCTGTCGGGAACCCGGTCGAGACGCTGACCCGCACAGCCTTCGGCCCCCTTCACCTTGGCGACCTCCGGGCCGGGAAGATGCGCCCGCTCGACAACCGCGAGATCGCTGCGCTGCTCGATGCCGCGTCCGGCGACCCCAAGCAGCGGACGTCGGTGCGCGGACCTCGCAAAGAGGTGACGCCACGGACGCCGCTGCGGAAACCCACGGCAGGCAAGGCCGAACGCAAACCGGCGGCACGTCGTGGCGAACCTCGCCGTACCGATCCCCGACTCGGCGATACCCGTGGTGCCGCCTCGCGAGGGAGTTCTACACCGCGTGGATCCTTCCCCCGCGGCGACGGCCCGCGCGATGACGCTCGAGGCGAGACGCCCCGCCGCGGACCGTCCGACAGCTCGTATCAGCCACGGTCCGGGCCGCCGCGTCGCGATGCTGCCCCACGGTCCGGTGGTGCGCCGCGGTCGGGCGGTGCGCCCAGGTCCGGTGGTGCGCCCAGGTCCGGTGGTGCGCCCAGGTCCGGCGGTGCGCCGAGGTTCGGTGCTTCGCGTCCGTCGGACGAGTCCGACGGCTACCAGCCACGGTCCGGGCCGCCGCGTCGCGATGCTGCCCCGCGGTCTGGTGGTGCGCCCAGGTCCGGTGGTGCGCCGCGGTCGGGTGGTGCGCCGCGGTCGGGTGGTGCGCCGCGGTCGGTTGGTGCCCCTCGTTCTGGTGGTGCGCCTCGTTCTGGTGGTGCGCCTCGCTCCGGAGGAGGTCCGCGCTCCGACGCTCCGCGATTCGGTGCGTCCCGTTCGTCCAACGACTCCGGGAGCTATCAGGCGCGCTCTGGCGGGCCGCGTTCCTCGGACGACTCCTACCCGCCGCGTCGCGACAGTGCTCCTCGTTCTGGCGGTGCTCCTCGTTCTGGCGGTGCTCCTCGTTCTGGCGGTGCTCCGCGTTCTGGCGGTGCGCCGCGCTCGTCCAACCAGCCGAACTCCTATCAGCCGCGGTCGTCGAACCCGCGGTCGTCGGGTTCGCGTCCTGACCAGCCCCGATCATCACAGCCCCGCAAGCCCGGCTTCCGTCCCAAGGGAAACTCTCGCTGATGAGCACCGACACCACCGCCATCGACCACGACACCGTCCGCACGCGGCTGTCCGCCGAAGCCCTCGAAGAGGCCATGGTGCGCTGCGCGATCCTGCCGGTAGACCAGGACGAGCTCCGCACCGCCCGCGCCGCCTTCGTAGCCGACGACGCCAGGATCGGCGCCGCGTCTGAGATCGTCTCCGACCTGCGCGGAGCGATGGGGCTCCTCGACCCGACTTGGAACGCGAACTGGGACACCCGGTTCGACCCGCGCGACCCCGAGGCGCCGGCGCTCGACCGCTACTTCTTCGTCTTCTCGCTGTTCGCCGCCGTCGACGACGTGCTCGCCTACCACCGGAGCCTCGGCATCGCCGACGAGCAGTCGAGCGCGATCCTCGGCGACCTCGGGCGGCACCTCCGCGTCTTCCGACGGACCTTCGACATCGGCGGCCTGCACGTCCAGTGGTGGTTCCGCGGCCACTTCACCGGCCTGCTCTACGACTTCGGCCGCCTGCAGTTCAACCGCGGGTGCTTCGACGTCGACCCCGGCGAGGCCCGTGCCGCCGACAGCCCGATCGAGGCCGGCGACTTCTGCCTGCACTGCCACATCCCAGAAGCCGGGCCACTGCTCCCGGCCGAGGTGGCGAAGTCCTTCGCCAGGGCGCAGGAATTCTTCGCGCGCTTCTACCCCGACGAGCCCTACACGACGGCGATGTGCGGGTCGTGGCTGCTGGACGACCAGCTCGCCGACTACCTGCCGGCCGACTCGAACATGGTGCGGTTCCTCCGCCTGTGGCATCTGATCGGCAAGCCCGGTCACGGCGACGGAGCCGTACTCGACTTCGTCTTCCGGATGCCCGGCGCAGCGGTCGGCGACCTCCCGACCCGGACCACGCTGGAACGCGCCGTCGTCGAGCATCTCAGCGCCGGCAAGCACTGGGCGACCCGCGACGGCTGGGTCACCCTGGCCGCCGGGGCGGCCGCGGACGCGCCGATCGACGGAGCCGGTGGTGGCTGAGCTCGAGCGGGTACTGATCGTCGGCGCCGGGTTGATGGGAACATCCGTCGGATTGGCCCTGCGTCGCCACGGCCTTCGGGTCTGGCTCACCGACGCGACCGACCGACACGGCAGCCTGGCCGAGTCGATCGGTGCCGGTGACTGGACGAGCGGTCCCGATGACACGTCGATCGACCCGCAACTGGTCGTCGTCGGCGTGCCGCCCGCGGTGGCCGGCGAGGTCGTCGCCAAGGCTCTCGGGCAGTTCCCGGACGCGGTGGTCACCGACCTGGCCAGCGTGAAGGGCCCCGTCGTCGCGGCGGTCAACGCACTCACGGATCCGGTCCAGCGGACCCTCTACGTACCCGGACACCCGATGGCGGGCAGCGAACGGTCCGGCCCCTTGGCCGCCCGAGGAACGTTGTTCGAAGGCCGGGCTTGGGCCGTCGTGACCGATGCCGGTGCGGACGCAACGTCGGTGGCGCTCGTGTACGAGCTCATCCGGTTGTGTGGGGCGGTGCCGGTTCAGATCACCACCGCCGACCACGATCGGGCGGTGGCGCTGGTCTCGCATCTACCGCAGGTCGCCGCATCGACTGTCGCGGGTCTGCTCGTCGATGCGCCCGAGACTTACCTGGCGCTCGCCGGCCAAGGCGTCCGCGACACGACCCGGATCGCCGGTGGCGACCCGGAGATGTGGACACAGATCCTCTCCTCCAATGCGGCCCCGGTGGCCGCGTTGGTCCGTGCGATGGCGGCGGCTCTGACCGCGGTCGCGGACGATCTCACCCGGCTTGCTCCCGCCGGCTCCGATGACCCGGACGGCCCGAGCCGGGACGCGGCTGAGTCGACGTCGGGAACCCAGCCCGAGCTGACCGCCTGGCTGGCCGCCGGCCTCGTGGGGGTCAACCGGCTGCCCGGCAAGCACGGGAACTATCCGGAGACCTACGTGACGATCGATGTCGTCATCCCCGACCGGGTCGGTGCGCTGCAGCAGCTGTTCGCTGACGTGACCGCGGCGGGTGTGAACATCGAGGACATCCGCATCGACCACGACGTCGCGGCGTTGCAGGGTCATGCGCAACTCGCTGTACTGCCTCCCGCCGAGGCTGCGCTGACCGCAGCCCTGAGTCAGCACGGATGGTCGGTCGCCGACTGACCTGACCGCGTCGACACCGGACGACCGTTTGCCTGCCACGACGACTGCCTGCCCCGGAACGCCCGGACCGCTCGGGTGTCGGGCCCAGGCGCGTGTGGCGGGTAATCTGACTCCTTGTGTCGACCGCCGGTTCTACCATGCCTCCTCCATCAGCTGCGCTGGTGATCGCCATCGACGGCCCGTCCGGCTCGGGAAAGTCCTCGGCGTCACGCGGTGTCGCGAGCCGCCTGCGACTGCGTTACCTCGACACAGGTGCGATGTACCGCGCCGCGACGTGGAGTGCGATGGCCGCCGGTCTCGAGCTGGGCGACGTCGACGCAGTCGCCGAGCATGTGCGCAACCTCGATCTCCGCGTCGGTACCGATCCGGCCGCTCCCACCTTCGCGGTGGGGGAGACCGACGTCGACGACGCGATCCGGGAGCCGCGCATATCGGCGAACGTCAGTGCGATCGCGACCAACCTCGCCGTGCGCGCCGAGCTGATCGCCCGCCAGCGCGCCGTCATCGAACAGGCCCGAACCGACTCCGTGGGCATCGTCGCCGAAGGCCGTGACATCACCACCGTCGTGGCACCCGGCGCCGACGTGCGGGTGTTGTTGACCGCCAGCGAGGACGCCCGGCTGGCCCGACGTGACGCGCAGCTCGGCAGCGGGACGGTCGACGAGTCCGACCTGCGCGACCAGGTGCTGCGCCGCGACCGCGACGATGCCACCGTGTCCTCCTTCCACGAGGCGGCCGACGGTGTCGTGCACGTCGACTCCACCCACCTCGACCTCGACCAGGTCGTCGACGTCATCTGCCGTCTCGCCGAACGCGTGACCAGCGGGTCCCACGCATGACCGACTACCGCCGGCGCACCACCCCCGGCCCCGACGAATACTGGTTCGGCGACAAGCCGCCGTCGGGTCTCGGCCTGCGGCCCGGAATCCGCCTCGGCCGGTTGCTGGCTCGCCGCTGGCGCGTCGACGTGCACGGCCGGGAGAACGTTCCGCTCACCGGTCCGGTCATCCTGGCCGCCAACCACATGGCGATCCTCGACGGACCGGTCCTGATCGCCGTCGCCGGTCGCCCCGCTCATGCGCTGGTCAAGCACGAACTGTTCGCCGGGCCGATGCGCGCGCTGCTGAGCAACCTCGGTCAGATCCCGGTCGACCGGGACACCGTCGACATGCGTGCGGTCCGCCGCTCGCTGGCGGTTCTAGCGGCCGGGCGCGCGCTGGCCATCTACCCGGAGGGCAGTCGCGGACGCGGTGACCTCGCAGTGATCAAGCGTGGTGCGGCGTATCTGGCCCTGTGTACGGGGACGCCGATCGTCCCAGTCGCGATCCTCGGCACCCGGTCGCTGACGGGCTCGATCGAAGCGCTTCCACCGCGCGGCCAGCACGTCGCGATCGGCTTCGGCGAGCCGCTGGTGTTCCCGAAGACATCGTGGCCGCGCACGCGCGACGTCGTCGGCGCCGAGACCGAACGCCTCGCCGTCGCGATGCGCACCAACCTGCACGACACGATCGAGCGCACGGGCATCGCCCTGCCGGGCGTGACCGAATGAGTGAACTGAAGAGCAGAGCGAAGAGGCCAACAGACATGGACGAGCTGGACATCGAGAGCTCGGACGACGGCTCGGAGGAGACCGGACCGCTGCCCCTGGTGGCGGTGGTCGGACGCCCCAACGTCGGCAAGTCGACACTGGTGAACCGCATCATCGGCCGCCGCGAAGCGGTTGTGCAGGACCTCCCCGGCGTGACCCGCGACCGCGTCACCTACGACGCCAACTGGAACGGCCGGGCGTTCACGCTGGTCGACACCGGCGGCTGGGATCCGGCCGCGAAGGGTTTCGCCGCACGGATCGCCGCTCAGGCCGAGGTCGGCATGGAGATGGCCGACGTGGTCATGTTCGTCGTCGACGCCACAGTCGGCGCCACCGATATCGACGAAGCGGTGGCCTCGGTGCTTCGCCGGTCGAAGAAGCCGATCATCCTGGTCGCCAACAAGGCCGATGACGTGCGTGGCGAGACCGACTCGTCGACGCTGTGGTCGCTCGGGCTGGGGGAGCCGCTGCCGGTGTCGGCGATGCACGGTCGAGGTTCGGGCGATCTGCTGGATGCGCTACTTGCGGTGCTGCCGGACGCGCCCGCGGAGACCGATCCGGTCCAGGGCCCCCACCGGATCTCCCTCGTGGGTAAGCCGAATGTCGGCAAGTCGAGTCTGCTGAACCGGCTCGCCGGTGAGGAACGCGTCGTCGTCGACTCGGTCGCCGGCACGACGGTCGACCCGGTGGACGAATTGATCGAGCTCGGTGGCAAGACGTGGCGATTCGTCGACACCGCGGGCATCCGTCGACGCGTGGGGCAGGCAAGCGGGCACGAGTACTACGCCAGCCTGCGCACCCAGGCAGCGATCGATCGGTCCGAGGTGGCCGTCGTGCTGCTGGACGCGAGTGAGCCGATGACCGAGCAGGACCTCCGGATCATCAGCAGCGTCGCCGACTCCGGGCGGGCACTCGTGATCGCGTACAACAAGTGGGACCTGATGGACGAGGACCGCCGGCACTGGCTCGACCGCGAGATCGACCGTCAGCTCGTCCGCGTTCAGTGGGCCGAGCGGGTCAACATCAGTGCGTTCACCGGGCGTGGGATCGACAAGCTCGTGCCGGCGATCGAGACGGCGCTGGCGAGCTGGTCGACGCGGGTGACAACCGGCAAGCTGAACAGCTTCCTCGGCCGGTTGGTGGCCGAGACGCCGCACCCGGTGCGTGGCGGGAAGCAGCCGAAGATCATGTTCGGAACGCAAGCGAGCACGAGCCCGCCGAAGTTCGTGCTGTTCACGTCCGGGTTCCTCGAGGCGGGCTACCGGCGATTCATCGAACGCAAGCTGCGTGAGGAGTTCGGCTTCATCGGCTCGCCCGTCGAGGTGACGATGAAGGTCCGGGAGAAGCGATCGCGGCAGTGATCCACGCGGGTTCCTCCGATGCGAGAGCTGAGTCGGTCCCGCGGTAAGGTTTCGTCCGCTCGCCGGGCCGAAGGCATCTGCGGGAGTTCGGGCTGTGGCGCAGCTTGGTAGCGCACCTGACTGGGGGTCAGGGGGTCGCAGGTTCAAATCCTGTCAGCCCGACAAATCACCATCCGCACAAACATGCAGGTCAAACCCCCTGCTCCCGACCACCGGGAGCAGGGTCGACCACGCTCAAGCCCGGCAGCTGGGGACCAGTTGGGGACCACCAAGCCGAGAACGCGGCCCCGGCATCCAACATCGCCTGCACATCCGGGTGCAGATAGCGGCTCGTCACGGCCGGGTCCTGGTGGCCGGCCACCCGCTGGAGGACGTGCAGCGGCACGCCTGCATCCGCCATCCAGGTAAGCGCGGTGTGGCGCAGTCCATGCCGCACCAGACCAGGCAGGCCAAGCTCCTTCACGAGCTCGTCCCAGTGCGTCGCATCCCGGAGCGTGGCAGTCGTGATGACGCCACCGCGGGGGCCGTTCAACAACCGGCTCGCCGACGGTCGGCCGATCGTGAGCCGAACCAGCGTCCCGCGGAGCGGGTCAATGATCGGCACCACCCGTCGCCGGCGCCCCTTGGTCTGCTTCGTGATCAGGCCGCCACGACCTGGGTAGGTCTGGCGCTCGACGTGCAAGAGCCCACGGACCAGGTCGACGTCGCCGACCTGGAGGCCGGACACCTCGCTGATCCGCAGGGCCGTCGTCGCCAGAATCGTGACCATGTCGCCCCAGCACTGATCGTTGCCAGCTACCGCTACTCGTTCGACCAGCTGGTTGAGCGCGATGACGTCGGGAAGGGCGAGATCTCGCGGACTGACCGCTCCGAAATCCGAACTGCCGAAAGAACGGCCAACCGCTCGGCGCCTGGCCCGGTCCTTCGCTGGGTTGCGATCGATCAGCCCATCGCGGACCGCTTCATCGAGGACCAGGACCAACGGCGCCACGGTGTTCTTCACCGTCGACCGGCCATGATCCCGCTCCCAGCGGTCAATCGCGCGATCGATGACTCCGGCCGTGATCATCGTGACCGGCAGATGACCCAGAGCAGGAATCACCCGCAACCGAAGGCCGGCGGAGTACGGGTCGTAGGTTGACGTCGGATCGATCCCACGCGACCATCTGTCCCCGATGTACGTCACGTAGTCCGACAGCCGCTGCCCAGGGTCGACGCCCGTCCTCGCGACCGACTCCATCTGACTCAGCCACGCCTGCGCATGCTCCTGCTCGTCGAACATGCGCTTGAACCCGCGGCGGCGATGCGTACTCGGATCGGTCCAGCGCACGCGAGCTGCGTACCGGGGGATCTTTCCGCGCAGGACCGTCTCGACGTCGAGGGTCAGCCGCACCCCGAGTGGGATGTCAGACGGAGCCTGCATGCGTCGACCTTTCGGTCGCTTGGCTGATCCACAGCTCGAGCAGATCTGACGGGTACCGGTACAGCCCGCCGACCTTGATGAATCGCGGGCCCAAGCCCTCGAACCGCCAACGCGACAACGTCGACTGGTTCACCCGCAGCCGGCGCGCCACCTCCGCTGACTTCAGCATGTACCCACCCAGCATCGCCTCGTGTGTCGTCGTCACCTTCACCATCTCCCGTCCGTCAAGCCGCTGATTTGGTCGCTGCGGGGCCGTCGTCGGTCGCCGCCAGGTTCTGCTGGATCTGCTGCCGCCACCGGTCGCGCGCCGCGATCGCCAGCAACAGGCGGTTCTCGTGGGGGAGCACATCCGGATCGTCTGACGATGCGCGGATCCACACGTAGCGAGAGGTCGCCTCCTCGGCATCCAGGCCGAGGGCTTTACGTGCCCAATCCCGTTGACCGGCGCGGTGCTCAGCCAGCGTCATCCCCGACCACTTGCGCGACACCAACACCCGACGACCGCCGAAGCCGAGCGTCTCCCGACGGTGTGCGCGGCCCTTGCAGTACCCGGGGATCAGGCCCGGATGCGCGCGATCGGGCTGGACGCCGTACCGGAGCCAGTTCGCGCACGTCGGCGAGCACGGCTCGTAGCGGATGGCTTCCCACATCCGCGAAAGGTGCTCGTCCTGGGCTGCTGTCGTCGTCTCGTGGCAGGAGTCGATCGACTTGTTCAGGTACTTGACCAGGTAGCGGATGCACCGCTTCGCATCCGCGGTCCCCGACAGCACGCCCTGCGCGTGGACCTGCTCGCCGAACCGCACCACGTGTGCGGGCTCGGCCTCATCACCGGTCTGCGCTGCGTCCAGCGCCTCCGGCCAGGTCGGCAGCAGGTCCCCGTTCTTCGGGTCGACATAGCTGTCAGCGGCAACGTCCCACGACGGTAGGTGCCGTCCCTCGAACTGCACGCTGACCGTGGGAGGCCACCACACCTGGTGGTACGTCGCTTGAGCGACCAACCGGAGGTCAGCCCGAGTGAGCGTGCCGCGCATCGCGGCGTGCAGGTGCGGAGCCAATCGCCGCTGAGGTTCTAAGGCCGCGAAGTACTGCACCTCGAATCCGACCGTCCGGCGCAGGTTCTGCCAGAACCGATCGACCAGCTTGGGGAAGTGGATCGCGTCCCGCGCTGCGCATCGGTAGTCGTAGGAATCCATGTCCACCGGGACACCGTTGCCGTCGACTTTCCCGTACGACCGGCACGTCAGCGTCATGAACGTGGACGGGCGAAAGACCTGCCCATCCCTGCCCTCATACGTCCGACCCAGCGTCTTCGGTGACACACGACGCCGGGGGAGCGCCGGCACATCTTGACGCCGCTTCGTCGAGCGGGCCCGGCGAGACCGCTGCCTGTTGCCCACCTGCCCACGCGTGCCCGACTCAGCCAACGCCGCGTCAACCGTCGCGATCGCCTTCACCAGCTCGGCATCTTGACCACCGTCGCGACGCGCCGCGACCAGCGAGACCTCCAGATCAGCCCGAGCCTCCACCAGCGATCGGTGGACCTCGGTCGGCGCCAAGTCGATGACCTCGGGCTCCGACTCCAGGTGCCAGCCCGTACGACACTGCGCCATCCGAAGCACCCGCGCGCGATGAGCACACGGCGGGCACTTGCTCGACAACGTCGACCCACAAGGAACATCGATGACCGCCGACGCGCCTGTCTCCAAATCGACACGTCGCATCGGGATCGGCCGCACGCACACGCCATGCCTGATCGCCACCGCCTCAACGACAACACGCGCCAACGGCGGCCGGACACGAAGCAGCGAAGCGGACGCCGCAACCGGCACCCGACCTTCCGCGACCACGCCATCCGAGGACATGCATCCACGATGCGCTCCCACCCCGACAAGATGAGCTCCGACGACACGCACCAGAAGGTCTCAGTTCGTCCGTGGGAGTGTCAGGGAGTTCAGGGGCGTCTGGATTCTTGCAAATCGGACTTACGGACCGTTACCTAATCGTTGTCAAATCCGGGCGGTTAGCTTCGTTTTCGCCTCCTTCGAGCTCGCTCGCCGGCCCTGTCACATCCCGAGAAGCAAGGCCGCCTTGCCGTCGAACTCCGATGCCGGCAAGGAGGTCACCATGCTTGGCCTCTATCTCAGCCGGAGCGACGCAATCGGCTCGACGAGGATCTGGGACCTGTTCACCGCGGCGCACCTGACCGGACGTCCAGGCAGTAGCCAGAGGGCGCCGGACTGGCTGGACGGGGCTGGCTGCATGTTTGTGGTCAACAATGCCTATATCAGTGGGCATCGCCTCGGGTGCGTTTCGTTGCCGACAGGTACGCGACGGCCGATCGGGTGCGGCCCTGACCTCGCTCGACCAAAGGGCGGAGCCTGACGGTGAAGTCGCCGCGCTCCGAAGAGCCTAAGGCTTGCTCGATGGCCTCACCGAGGCTGGGCACGTTGGGGTTCGGGATTGTGCGCAGGTACTGGTCCCATGATCGCGGGATCTGATCCTTGACCTCAATGAGGACCTGGAGTCGTATGTCGCTGAACCCGGCGCGCTCGGCGAGATCGACGAGATCGCGCTCGTCGAAATCGAGCATGGGGCCGCTGTTTCGTTCGAACACTGAGCGGACGCGAGCGACGATGGCGTCCAGGCCGAAGCCCGACAGGTCGTATCCATTGAACGATGCGGGCGAGGTCGGCGTACCGAAGCGGTTGATCGGTTCGAACAGCGAAGCACGCCCGTGCGGACGAAGGACGCGGTGGAACTCCTGGAAAGCCCGCTGCTTGTCTTTCACGTAGATGAGAACTGAGCGGGTCGTCACCACGTCCATCGACTCGTCGCTGATCGTACTCAGGTCGTCTGCCGAGGCGAGCGTGAACCGGCACCGAGGAAGGAGACCGAGCTCGGATGCAGCCGACTCACACACATCGAGCAGGTCCTGCGAAACGTCTGAGAACACCACTCGTGAAGCCCCTCGATCGAGTCCGCCGAAACCAATGAGACCGTCGCCGCAGCCAACATCGAGCAGCACTTCGTCACCGGACAGGTCGGCGTTATCTAGCACCGTTTCTCGGATCGACCCGAGGTACTGCAACGCTGCCCGACGATCCTCGCCAGCGAACCGCTGCTCCAGCAGCCACTGTGCCCAGCGATCAGGACCGGCCACGACATCCACCTCCGTACAAATCGACCCGCGGCTGGCCGTGACCAGCCGCGGCACCTCCCAGCGCCGACTGACCGACTCACCTTTTTCGTGACCGCCGTCCGCAGCACTGGAGCCACCGCAGCTGACCGTCTGTGCGAAAACGCTACAAGACCAATTGCCGAATTCAGCTAGTTGAGATCAAGGCGCCGACTCCGTCGGCGCGCGCGACCTCCGCTCCGGGACCGTCCTCGCTTCGCTGCGGGCGGCCCTCCGCTCCCGGTCGCTTTGTCGCTGACCGCGGAGCGTTGACGGCGTGGCATAGGCAAGCGGCGAGCCACCTCGATGACTGTGCTTCCGGACATCGCCAGCCGATACAGTGCATCGGAATGGATGTCGCCGTGTGGGACCAGCATGCCTGTCTACCGCTTGAGCGTGACGGCGACGTTCGCCTCTTGCTTCGGTACCACCAGGCCGCAGGCGCGTACGTCTGCGTCAATGTCGGGTACACCCCACACTCGGCCGCTGACACAATCACCCTGATCAACGGGTACTCGACGGCAATCCAACACACCGACGGCGTCGAAATTGCCACGACCCCGCGATCTATCGACGATGCCATCCGACGCGGACAGATTGCGGTCGGGTTCGATCTCGAAGACTCGGCACCACTCGCCGGCAACCTCGATACGGTCCGGCTGCTGGCCGACTCAGGCGTCACCAGCATGATCCCCACGTACAACTATGCAAACCAAGCTGGAGGCGGTTCGCTCGACGCGACAGACACTGGTCTGACCGCTTGGGGCCGAGACCTCGTCGCCGAGCTGAATGCGAACAACGTCATCGTCGACGGCTCTCACTGCGGACCTCAGACGTCACTCGACATCTGCAGAGCCACCGCCAAACCGATGATGTACAGCCACTCATGTCTGCGTACGGTCTGGGACCACCCGCGCAACGTCACTGACGACCAAGCCCGCGCATGCGCAGAGACTGGTGGCGTAATCGGCATCACCGGAGTGGGCATCTTCCTCGGTCCCAACACGGCCACCGCCGAAGCGATGGTCCGCCACATCGAAGCCGCCGTCGATCTCGTGGGTGTGGAACATGTCGGACTGAGCACCGACGAGAGTTTCGATCCCAGCGACTTCATCGCTGAACTCACCGCTAATCCCCAACTCTTCGACGCCAGCTACACCAGGTGGGGTCCGATCGAGTGGGTCTCCCCGGAAGAATTCCTCACTGTGCCTGAGCTACTTGAGCGGCGCGGCTGGTCCAATCGTGACGTCTCCGCCATAGCCTTCGGAAACTTCCGACGCCTTCGAGATGCATAGTGGCGGTGACGCCCGGCGGACGACGACTGACACCCACCTGGGTCGTCGCGAGCGGCTCCGGGTCCACGCGGACCGCGCGACCGCGCCACTCGCCGCGGTGGTCGTCTGATCAGCCAACCGACTGAGCGCCTGAGAGTGACGCTCACCAGTCGACCCCGTAACTGACGTAATTACTGCACGTCAGCCAGGGCGAAGTACCAGGCCACCTCACCTCGTCCGCGCGGTTACATTGCGGTCACATAGCGTCCGCAGCTCACCCCAAACGACCGCCACTGACCAGCAGCGATCAGTCCGCTGACCTGCGCATTCACCCAAGCAGCGCCGCCAGCCCGGCACTCAGCGGTTTGGTGTCGAGTCGAGTCCTCAGGCCCAGCAGATCGAGGGCCTTGAGCCGCGCCTCCTCGACGCCGAGGTTGACTCGCCAGACGACCCTCCGCGGAGGTTTCCCTCGTTAATCAGTGTCGGGCCTCCACGCACCGCGTCAAGGGCGGCTGACGCCGTCGCTTCGCGATCTTCGACCCTGGACCCGGCACGCTCCAACCCGGGTGATCTGGGGACGAGGGGAAGCCTGAACTGGGGACCAGATGGGGACCATCGGCCCCAAAACCGTGCACAGAACCGGGCTGATCTGTACCCCCACGCACCCTTTGCCTCGTGGCATCCGCACCTTGACATATTGCCATATAGATATATGTTCAACGAGTGGCCCGCGCCCCGACAACCTCGGATGTCTTCAATGCGGTCGGTGACATCCACCGCCGCACGATCCTCGATGTTCTGCTCTCAGGTGAGAAGACGGTCGGTGCGATCGTCCGCGACGTCGCACTGCCTCAGCCCCAGGTATCGAGACACCTACGCGTGCTCGGTGAGGTGGGACTCGTCAGGTTCCGTGCCGATGGCCGCCGCCGGCTCTACCGCCTGGCACCGGAGCATCTTCGACCCTTACACGACTGGGTCGCCAAGTACGAGCAGGCGATCAACACCCGATTGGACCGGCTCGAGGACTACCTCGAGGAGCTGCAACGTCAAGGAGAAGACAATGGCACCTGATCGGCATGGCTCTGCAGTGATCACGTTCCCGAACGATCTCGAGGTTGTCATCACTCGAGAGTTCGACGCACCGATCGCCCTCGTCTTCGACGTGCTGACGAAGCCCGAGCACGTGACCAGGTGGGGTGCGACACCTCCGGATCGGATGACGGAGTGCTCGATTGACCTGCGGGTCGGAGGCAACTACCACTCCGCCTTCGTCACCGGAGACGGAACCCTGTTCACGTTCAGTGGGACATACCTCGAAGTCGAGCCACCGGTCCGAACCGTGGAGACCTGGCACTTCAACTGCTGGCCGGATGTCGAGGCAGTCGAAACGATGGAGTTGCAGGAACGTGACGGGGTCACCCTGTTCACCTGGAGAATGGCGTTCCGCGATCAGACTGGACGCGAGCACATGACCGCCTTCGATGGACAGCAAGACAGCCTCGACGAAGTGGAGGAGATCCTCAGGTCCCTCAACCCAGCCCTGCCTGAACGCCCTCACATGCCGCTGTCCGGGTGACACTGAACGGGTGAGCCTCCCGTGCCCTCAGCCAGCCACGGCCCCTCGGCTCCTCACTCAGCGTGAATGGCATCTGTGTCAGCGTCTTCAGAACGTCGACGAGGTCTGGTCGAAGGCTGGCCAACTCACAGGGCGGTACCGTGCCGCCCGCTTCCACCCGTGCGTCCAGATAGCTGATGTCGATCGCACAACCTGTCGGCATCTCGCGTCACAAACCGCGTGACCCGTGGCGCCCATGCGCTTCACCACCGCACAGGCACGATCAGTAGATCGGCGTCTCCTCGTCGATCGGGGCAGACCTCGGCATCTCAGCCTTTGCACGTCCATGTCGGCCGTACGCCTCGCAATTGAGAGCAATTGCCGAATTCAGCTAGCTGGATCAAGACGCCGGCTCCGCCGGCTTCGGTGGCCACCCGCTCCGGTGGGCTGGCGTGAAGCGACCACACCAGCACTTGCTGACGGGGCCGACTCGGCCCCGAGCAGACGTCCGGATCGTCGGGATACGCGCGCGACTCGACGATCCGCGATTGTACGAACGCTCAGACCTGACGACCCAGGACCGTAACCACCGTCCCCATTGCCAGGTACTTTCTACGGGTGGTCAAGGCGGTGCATCCAGAGGTCAGCGCCCTGGTTGCAGACATTCACGCCCGTGTTGGCCTGCTCATGAGCCAGAATCTCGTGGGTCTCTACATCTTCGGGTCTGTTGCGTCTGATGCTTACGACCCGGGGGTCAGCGATGTCGACCTTCTCGTTGTTGTCGCCCAGCCGCTTGTCGCAGCAGACTATGCACGGCTGGGTCGGATGCATGTCGAGTTGGCGGCCGGACGGAAACAGTGGGAGGACCGAATCGAAGTCGAGTACGTGAGTCGGGAGGCTCTTCGGACGGTCAGGCAGCGGACGAGCGATATAGGCGTCATCGGTCCGGGTAAACCACTTCAGGTGGTCAATGCGGGCACGGACTGGCTGTTGGAGTGGCACGACGTCCGTGAGAATTCGATCGTTGTTACCGGCCCGGATCCCAAGACTCTCATCGATCCCATCGACTGGGAGGAGTTGAGCGCTTGCGTCCGTGACTATGTCCGGCTTTTCCCAGGGCTGGTACGAGAAAACCCGCCACGTCAGGGCTCGGATGCCTATGTCGTGCTCACTATGTGTCGAGCTCTCTATTTGACCCTGATCGGTGGAACGACCACAAAGAGGGCTGCCGCGCAGTGGGCCGGGCGAGAGTACGCGCAGTGGCGTGACTTGATCGTGCAGGCTCAACGGTGGCGCCTTGCCGCCGACAACGAGGCGATGAACACTACGGAGATTCACGCCGAAGTCGAAGCGTTCGTGAGCTTCACCGTTCACACTCTCCACCGAGCTGATCTATCCAGCCGGCACTGGGTGGCTCCGTCGACGGTGGCGAGTTCGACGGCTTCTCGACGATCGCGCCGGTGGGGGTGAGCTGGCGGGTTTGATCATCGTCGGGCGATGCTCGGCCGGACGGTCAGGGATGCTTCGTGGCACAGACGCGTTCGATCAAGCCCATGCTCAGCCGTTCGTCCTCCTCGATGGTCACGTCGAGCGAACGCAGCACAGCGCTGGGACGGCGGGTGTAATGCTCACCCTGTAAAGGGATGCTCACCATCTCCACCGCATGTTGCACAGCGCGTAGCGGCCAGGCGGAGGCGGCGACGTGGTCGGCGAGCAACAGCCGCCCGCCGGGCCGCAGCACGCGAAGCGCCTCGACCAGAACGGCGCGTTCGTCGGCAACGCAGCACAGGGCGAACGTGCTGACGACGGTGTCGAACGAGTCCGCCGCAAAGGGGAGCGCGCCGGCGTCTGCATGCGCAAGCGCGACCGGTCGCTGGCCCCGGTCCGCCTGATGTCGCACGGCCAGGAGCATCGCCTCACTCCAGTCGACGCCGGTCAGCTCGACGTCAGCGCCGTAGTGGGCGAGATTGGCGCCGGTGCCGATGGCGACCTCGAGGGTGGCACCGCGGGCACGGCTGCACACCCAATGTCGGGTGTCGGCGAACAGCCGGCGTTCGACCAGTGACATCTTCTTGTCGTAGTTCGGTGCCTGCCGATCCCAGTAGCGGACACGTCTCTCCTTGGCTCGAGTCATGGCGCCAGCATGCGGTATGAAGTGGCCCGACGACTCTCGACCGGGGTTCGTCGGCGTCGACACACCGTCGATATCCCGCATCGTCGTCTTTTGGTACGGCGCGATGCCAGGAGACGTCGCCACAGACGTCGGCCTCCGACGACGTCGATGCGCAACCTCCATCGGGTCGTGTTCTAGGCTCCGGCTCTGGCAATCGGGGGGACTCATGATCGGTGGCAAAGGACTTCACACGGTGTCGATCACCGTCGCAGGCTGGGTGCTCATCGTCGCCGGCGTCGCCGCACTTGTCCTTCCCGGCCCGGGACTGTTGCTTCTCCTCGCCGGTCTCGTCGTCTTGTCGCAGCGGTACGAGTGGGCCGAACGCCGGGTCGAACCGGTCAAGGCGAAGGCTTTCGCGGTCGCGAAGGCGGGCGTGACGTCAGTCCCACGCATCCTCCTCAGCTCGATCGGTGCGGCCGCGCTGATCGCCGTCGGAGTCGTCTGCTGGGTCAATCCGAGGATCCCCGAGATCGGCCCGATCGGGCCGGACCTGCCCCTGGGCGGTTGGACGACCGGTCTCGGCGTCATCGTCTCGGGCATCGTCGCCGCCGCCCTGCTCGCCTACAGCGTCAGGCGCTGGCGCGGCAAAGAAGCGATCGGCGGCGCGCCCGTGACCGCCGCAGACTGTGCTGATGCTCGTCTCGCCGACTACTGGTCGATTCAGTCGCGAGGAACCACACCGCCGGACGACGCACCACCGTCCACCCGAGCGCCCCATCCGCACACTGTCGCGCAGGCGGTAGAGCGTTGACAACCAGACGATAGGTCTGGTGGGGTCGAACTCAATGGTCCTCACGAACCCCGCACCAATCCCGATCACGAGCGGCCGGCCGGAGTGCTAGACGTCGACTCGGACCATCGCATCGGCGGTGAGCTCGACCGAGCGCAAGCGGTCGGCGATCGTGGGGACTGGTGCGCGACGATCAGTTCGTCGGCCTGTGCAGACGCCGCGAACCCGTCCAGGAAGTCCCGCACCTGGGCCGGCGTCCCGACCGCTGAATACCGCATCATGCCGGCGATTCCGCGGCCCTCCGGCGTCGTCAGGAAGTAGTCGATGTCGTCGTCGGTGTAGTCCGGCGTCGACGGCCCGCGCGAGATCATCCCCCGCACCCGGTGTCGTCGGATCGTCGCGAACTGCTCACGTGCGTCGTCACCGTCCTCGGCCGCGATCACGTTCGCGCCGGCGAGCACGTACGGCTCGGCCAGTTGTGCGGACGGCTTGAATTCGGCGCGATAGGCCGAAACGGCCTCGAGCAGCAGATCCGGTGCGAAGTGCGACGCGAACGCGTAGGGCAGCCCGAACGTGGCGGCCAGCCGGGCACCGAACATCGACGACCCCAGGATGTAGAGCGGCACGTTCGTATCGGCACGGGGAACTGCCTGTACGCCGGGGATGCGAGATTCACCGGTCAGATAACCCTGCAACTCCAGGACGTCCTGGGGGAAGGTGTCCGACGACGTCTGGTCGCGCCGCATGGCGCGCATCGTGGTCTGGTCACTGCCCGGCGCCCGGCCGAGGCCGAGATCGATGCGCCCGGGGTAGATCGACTCGAGGGTGCCGAACTGCTCTGCGATCGTGAGCGGCGCGTGGTTGGGCAGCATCACTCCGCCGGCACCTAGCCGGATGGTCGACGTGTGAGCCGCCACATGACCGATCAGCACACTCGTCGCCGATGATGCGATGGTCGGCATGTTGTGGTGCTCGGCGTACCAGACCCGGCGGTAGCCGTGCGTCTCAGCCGACTGCGCCAGTGCGACGCTCGCGGCGAAACTCGCCCGAGCGGTCTGGCCGGGCGCGATCGGGGCGAGGTCGAGGATGGAGAGCGGAACTGACATGACATGCCTTCTTCGGACTAGGTCGGCGAGAGTCTGGGCGGCCGACGACTCGACCACCAGCAGGGCCAACGCCGTCAGGCGGGCATCTATTCGTGCCACGACCGCACGAGTGGTCCGCACCTGACATGACGATCGGCGCCGGGCATGAAAAAACGCCCCAGGTCTCCCGGGGCGATGCTGTGCATCTTAGCATGCAGTACCTAGAGCTACGAGTGATGGAAGAACCGACCGGATCGGACAGCGCTGAAACCATCGGTCCGCGTCGCCTGGTGACCGAGCTCGATAGCCTCGGCACCGCGCATCCCGACCAGAGGAGAACCGTGCCAGCTGATCCCGTCACTGCCGACCCGTCCACCGCCCGACCCTCCATCGCACGACCGATGACGCCGCCGCGCGGCTGGAACAGCTGGGATTCGTTCGGCCCTGCCGTGACCGAAGCGGAGGTGCTCGCCAACGCCCACTTCATGGCCGAGCACATGCTGGCCTTCGGCTGGGACACCGTCGTCGTCGACATCCAGTGGTACGAGCCGGCGGCTCGCGCCGGCGGTTACAACGACGACGCCGACGTCGTCCTCGACAGCTACGGCCGACCGCTGCCTACGCTGAACCGCTTCCCGTCCGCCGCTGACGGACTCGGATTCAAGCCACTCGCCGACATCGTGCACAGCCTCGGGCTGAAGTTCGGGCTGCACATCATGCGTGGCGTTCCGCGACGGGCGACGGCGGCCGCGCTGCCGCTACTCGGGACCACGTCGACGATCGCCGACATCGCCGACCCCGGCGACCCGTGCCAGTGGAACACCGACAACTGGGGGATCGACTGGACGCACCCCGACGCGACCGCCTACTACGCCTCGCTCGCCCAGCTGTTCGCGAGCTGGGACGTTGACTTCGTCAAGGCCGACGACATGCTGCGGCCCTACCACGACCGCGACATCGAAGTCTTTTCCGCAGCCCTCGCCGGCACCGGCCGCGACATCGTGCTGAGCCTGTCGCCCGGCATCGACGAGGCGGTCCGCGCGGTCTCGATCCCACCCGAGACGCATGTCGCCGACCACGCGACGATGTGGCGGATCTCCGGCGACCTCTGGGACCGCTGGGAGGACCTCTACCAGCAGTTCGCCCTGATGGCGCGGTGGGCGCCGGTGTCCGTGCCGGGCGCGTGGGCCGACGCCGACATGCTGCCGCTGGGTCATATCGGCATCCGCGCCGAGCGGGGTGACGACCGGATGTCCCTGCTGACACAGGCGGAACAGCGAACGATGATGACGTTGTGGAGCATCGCTCGGTCGCCGCTGATGGTCGGGGGCGACCTGCCGACGAGTGGTGCGGAGACCATCGCGCTGCTGACGAACGCTGCGGTTCTGGACGTCAACGCGCACGCCGCCGGATCGCGCGAAATGCTGCGCGACGAGGAGCACATCGTCTGGACCGCGGCCGTCGACGGTGATTCGGTAGTGGCCGTGTTCGCCGTCGGCGACGACCCGATCGACCTGACCGTCGATCTGTCGTCGATCGGCTTGACCACTACTGGGGGCGGAACCGATCTCTGGTCGGGCTCGGTCGTAGACGTCGACGACCACCGCCTGCGCGTCCGGCTGTCGGCGCACGACGCCGCCCTTGTCCGCTTCACCGGCTGAGCCGGGCTCCACAGCGGTCGAGCTGCTCAGTCGTCGTCGGCCGCGTCGTCGGTCGCGGGATGCCGGCGGTAGAGCAGGATCCCGCCGATCCCCATGGCGAAGATCGCGATGATCGCGCCGATCAGCCACCCGGTCGCGCCCGGCTTCGCAACGGGCGTCGCCGGAATCGTCGGCGCATCGCTCGGCCGCGGGGTCGCGGTGCCGCTCGTGCCCTTCATCGCGGTGAAGGTGAACGAGCCGTCGACCGGGTGCCCGTCCGCGGACACGACCCGCCAGTCGACGGTGTAGCGGCCGGCGGGGCTTCCAGGGCCGACGGCCTGGCGCACGTCCGAGTCGATCAGCACGGCGGGACCGCTCGAGACGTTGCCGGACGGACCCGTGACCGCGATGACGGTCCCGTCCGCCTGACCAGGCTCGTTGAACGTCAGCACGATCACGCTGGGCAGAACCGCCACCGTCGACCCGTCGACCGGGTTCGAGCGGACGAGGGTGTTGTGCGCGCTCGCGGGCGCGACAGCGACGACCAGCAGCGACGAGACGACGCCGAGGAGTGCGCTCAGCAGGACGAGCGCACGCGCGCCCGACCTGCCGGTGCGGTTGGAGCACGTCACGCCGGGGTCCGCCGGCGAGCTGCGGCGGCACCGGCCAGCCCGACGCTCACCCCGGCCGCAGCGACGACGATGCCGATGACCGCGAGCGTGCGGGCCATGCCGTCCGACGTCGAAGGCACCGCGGCCGACGTAACGGCCGGCGCAGCCACGACGTCGAAGGCCGGAGCCGGGTGCTCCGGCTCGTCGCCGCCGGCCGGAGTCGCCTCGTCCCACATCACCACCGTGCCGTCGGAGTAGGTCTGGGTGACCGGCAGTACCACCGTGCCGGACGCCGGGAGCGGACCGACCTGGAGTTCGAACTCGCCGAATTCGCCCGGTCCGACCGCTCCTGCGGCGTCAGCGGTCCAGGTGACCGCGTGCGGTGCCTTCGTGAGGGTGGCGCCGTCGTCGACGACCGGAGTCGGGAGCTTCACCTCGGTCACGGCGACCGTCCAGCCGGCCAGCGCCTTGGCGCTCACGGACGGGAACGGATGGTCCGACGGCAGCGTGACCTCGACCTTCGTCGTACCGGCGGTCTCGGACTCGGTTGGGACCCGGAACGTGAGGAGCGTGGTCGCGCCGGGCTGGGTGGTGGACGGGTCGACGTGCACGTGCGCGGACGCGGATTCGGCGCTCAGAAACATGATGGCGCCGGTGAGCAGGATGCCGACGACGAAGCGGACGAGGGGACGCCGGCACTCGTGGCCGGGTGGGTGAAGCAAGACGGGGGTTGGATCGAACATGGCGGAACCTCTCGACGGCAGACAGGACGTGTGCCACCCAGCCGCGTGCTCGAGAACGAGGTGGGCAGGGCGGCGGAAACCTCGGTTTCGCGCCGGCCGACGGACGCTCGTCCGGTCGGTCAGCGCGTGCCGACGACCGGCGGTGCCCGGCCCGAGTGGTCGCTGCCGAGGAGGGTTCCCGCGATCTGAACGACGTCGAAGGCGCCGCGCACCAGGGCGGCCGAGCGGAGCGCGAGCGGCTCGAGCCGTCCCGTGATCACGGCGACGAGCACGCGGACGAGGGTCCGGAACGAAGCGGCGAGATCGAGGAACGCCTGCTCACCGCGCCGGAGCCCGAGTGCCATGACGATGGCGGCGAGCGCGTGCGCCACGAGCATCGCCGGTGCGGGGGAGTCGAGCCTCAGCGCCGTCCAAGCCTGCTCGACGCTGATACCCGAGCTTCCGGTCGGCATCATCAGGTGGCCGCGGGCACCGACGCTGCCCGCTTGGGTTGGAGTGGGCCCCGGCATCGATACCGCGAAGGCGACGTGGAGGGTGGCCTGGGCAGCGACGGTGACGGCGATGATGGCGCCGACGCCGCGACCGGACCGGGTGACCGGGTAGGTGAGACACCCGACGAGGAGTCCGGCCGCGACCATCGAACCCACTTCCGGCAGGTGGCCGCCGGCCATCAGGTGCGCACTGGCCGCGAGGACGACCATCGCCATCGAGAAGACCCCTGCACGCAGCCATCGCCCGGACGTCACCAACGGCGACTCCGACGGCATGGCGACTCCTGACAAGGCTGCGTGGACGCGACCCACTCTAGAGACGCTGCCCGTGCGCGATTCCCCTAGGTGCCGACGACCCGCTGCTCAGGCCCGCTGCGGCCGTGCCGGGTCCCGATTCCCGGCAAACGGTTCGCCACCGCGCGGGCCGAGTCCGTACCGTGCGAGCCGTGCCCGCAACCGACCCGACTCCGCCCGTCGCGCCGCCGTCCGCAGATGGGCCGCCGACGGCCACGCCCGAGCGCGAATCCGTGCGGATCAACCGCGCACACTGGGACGCGCTCGCCGCCGTCCATGGCACCGGTCACGACCGCATCTACGACGTCGACGCCCTGGTGGCCGGTCGCAACTCGATGACCAACCACGAACTAGCTGCGGTCCGGGAGACCGTCGGTGACGTCGACGGCCTAGACGTCTTGCACGTGCAGTGCCATCTCGGCTTCGATTCGGTGACCCTCGCCCGCGCCGGCGCGCACGTGACCGGAGTCGACCTCTCGCCCGCGTCGCTGGCGAAAGCCGCTGACATCGCCGAACGCTGCGGCGTCGACGTCGAGTGGGTCGTGGCCGACGCGATGCAGCTGCCGGCCACGCTGCACGACCGGTTCGACCTCGCTTACGCAACCATCGGCGTGCTGGGCTGGATCGAGGATCTGCAGGCCTGGATGGACTCCGTGGCCGCCTGCCTCCGCCCGGGCGCGCAGCTGTCCATCGTCGAACTCCACCCCATGTTCGGACTCGTCAACGGCACGGATCCGTTGCGGCTGTGGCCGACCGGCAGCTACGGGTTCGCCGGCCCGCAGTTCAACGAAGACGACGGCTCCTACGCCTCGCCGACCGAGGCGGTGCGGTCGACCGCCAAGGTGTTCTTCGCCCACGACCTCGGCGAGATCGTCACCACCGCGGTACGCGCCGGCCTGACCGTCACCGCGCTGACCGAGCACACGTCCGCCGAGTTCGATCCGACCGGCTGGCTGTTGCAGAAGGAGAGCGACGGCGCCTGGCGGGTGCGCTCGGACGGGGTCGCGCTGCCGGTCCTGTTCACACTGCTCGCCTCGAAGCCGCTCGCGACCGAACCGCAGGACACCGAACCGCAGGCCGCGCGACCGTGAGCGTGACCGGTGTCGGCGACGCCCGTGCGGTCCCCGTCTACCAGCTGCTCGCGGGAGTCACGAGCGGGCTCTACACCCTGATCTTCACTCTCAACCTGCTGTACCAGGTGAAGGTGGTCGGGCTGTCGCCGCTGCAGCTGGTCCTGGTCGGAACGGTGCTCGAGGCCGTCGTCTTCGTCGCCGAAGTCCCGACCGGGATCGTCGCCGACCTCTACAGCCGCAAGCTCTCGATCATCATCGGGCTGGTGCTCGTCGGGCTCGGCTTCGTCCTCGAGGGCAGCGTGCCGCAGTTCGGCGCCGTCGTCGTCGCCCAGGTGCTGTGGGGTGTTGGCTTCACGTTCACCAGCGGAGCGGTGGAAGCGTGGATCACCGACGAGGTCGGCAGCGAGCAGGTCGCGCCGGTGTTCATCCGCGGCGCGCAGATCGAGCAGGTCGCGGCGTTCGTCGCGATCGCCGCGGCCGCGCTTCTTGGACTGGTGTGGTTGCGACTGCCGATCATCGCCGGCGGTGCCGGCTTCGTGGTCTTCGGGCTGGTGCTGATCCGGCTGATGCCGGAGCGGAGATTCCGGCCGAACACAACCGGCCGCACCACGCTCGTCCAGATGCGGGACCAGTTCACCAGCGGACTGGCGCTGGCCGGCCGGCGTCCGGTGGTACGGAGCCTCATCCTCGTCAGCCTCGTCTCCGGACTGTCCAGCGAGGCGTTCGATCGGCTCTGGACCGCGCATCTTCTCCGTGGATTCGACTTCCCGTCGTTGTTCGGTCACACCAGCGACGTGCTCTGGTTCTCGATCATCGCGATGGTCGGCGCGATGCTCGCCTTCGGATCCACCACCGCCGTCGACCGCGTGTCGCCGACGACCCTCACCGCCCACCATCCAGCCAAGCTGCTTGCGGGACTTGCCGGGCTGCAAGTGATCGCGGCGGCGGTCTTCGCGATCTCGGGTGTCTTCGGGCTCGCGCTGGCGGCGCTCTGGGTCCGGACGGTGGCCGGGGTCATCGCCGGGCCGGTCAGCTCGGCCTGGATGAACCGGCAGCTCGAACCCGGTGTTCGCGCGACCGTGCTATCGATGGAGAGCCAGGTCAACGCGATAGGGCAGGTCGCCGGCGGACCGGCGCTCGGCTGGGTCGGCAGCACCTACTCGATCCGGACCGCGCTGCTCGCCTCAGCCGGCGTGCTCGCACCGGTTGTCGCCGTCTACGCACGGATCCGCGACGACCGGGCAGCCGTCGAGGTCGTACCCGCCGACGACTGACGGCCGTTGCGCGAGCCGGCGCCCCCCGTCAGCTCTGCTTCGTCGCCGCCAGGATTCGCTCGAACGCCGCATCGGCGTCGGCGTCCCCCTTGCGACGGGAGGCGTCCGCGTCGTACCAGCCGATGATCTCGCGGGCACCGACCGAGAACGGCGTCGTCGCGACGTACTCGGGCACGAGCGCCTTCACCTTCGAGTTGTCGAAGATCACCGAGTGCGTCTTGTCCCCGAGCAGGCCGGGCCCGAACGGCGGGTGCAGGGCGGCGATGTCGTCGGAGGTCACGTGCACGAGCGTCGGTTCGACGCCCGCCGCCGCACCTAGTTCGCGGTAGATCTGATCCCACGTCTGCAGCTGGTCGGAGGTGATGTGGAAGCTGTCGCCGATCGCCTGCGGATGTCCCAGGACGCCGACGAAGGCGACGGCGAAGTCACGGCTGTGCGTGAGCACCCAGAGCGAGCTGCCGTCGCCGTGGACGACGACGGGAAGTCCGCGGCGCATCCGGTCGATGTCGGTCCAGCCGCCCGTGGTCGGAAGCGCAGTCTCGTCGTAGGTGTGCGACGGCCGGACGATGGTCGCGGGGAAGCCGGTGCTCCGATAGGCGTCGACGAGGACCTGCTCGGCGGCGATCTTGTCCTGCGAGTACGTCCAGGCCGGGTTTCGCAGCGGCGACGACTCCAGGATCGGCAGCCGCGCCGGGGGAGTCTGGTACGCGGAGGCGGAGCTGATGAACACGTACTGCCCGGTCCGGCCGGTGAACAGGTCGACGTCGGCCTGAACGTGTTCGGGAGTGAAAGCGACGAAATCCACGACGGCATCGAATTCCCGGTCGCCCAGGGCGGCCCTGACACTCGCCGGGTCCCGGATGTCGGCGACCACCACCTCGGCGCCGTCGGGCACCGCACGGGTGGTGGAGGAACCGCGGTTGAGCAGCGTGAGGTCCCAGCCCTGCTCGAGCGCCCGGCGCCCGGACGATGTACTGATGATGCCTGTGCCGCCGATGAAGAGGGCGCGTCTCGATGTCATGGCGCACAGCCTGCCAGCGCCGTCACCGCTACCCTGACGCGGTGCCCGACGAGCCCCTCTCCAACGAGCCACCGCCCGGCGAGCCCCGCCCCACCGAACCCGTCGCCAGCGATCCACTGCCCAGCGATCCACTGCCGAGTGAGCCACTCCCCGCCGAGCAACTGCCCGACCTGATCTGGACGATCCCGAACGCGTTGAGCTTCCTGCGCCTGCTCGGGGTGCCGTTGTTCTTGTGGCTCGTCCTCGGCCCGCACGCGGACGGCTGGGCGCTGTTCGTTCTCGCCATGTCGTCGCTGACCGACTACCTCGACGGCAAGATCGCCCGGGCCACCGGCAAGATGAGCCAGCTCGGCGCGCTGCTCGACCCCGCGGCCGACCGTGCGTACATAGCCTCGGCCGTGGTCGCGCTCGCTATCCGCGACATCATCCCGTGGTGGCTGGTCATCGCCCTCGTTGCGCGCGACGTCGTGCTGGCGGTCAACCTCGCCATCCTGCGGCGCCGCGGGTTCGGTCCGCTGCCCGTGCATTTCCTCGGCAAGGTCGCCACCTTCGCGTTGTTGTATGCGCTTCCGCTGCTGTTCCTCGGCGACGGCGACGGTTCGCTCCGGCTGGCCGCCCGCGAGATCGGCTGGGCCTTCACCTGGTGGGGGATCGGCCTGTACTGGTGGGCCGCCGTGCTCTATCTGATCCAGACACGCACCCTGCTGAGGAGACCTGGAGTGCCTACGCCCGTGCGACCATGACGGGCATGCCAGCGCCGACTGCGCCGCGAACCCGTGCGTCGATCGATCACAGCCCCGGGTTCGACGACACCGCGTCGATGCTGGAGATCGTCATGGCAGGCGTGCTGGAGGACTCCTACGAGCGCGCCGCCTCGGAACGCGCCACCGTCACGGGTGCAGCCGCCGGCCCAGACCAGGCGTCGACGCGCCCGCCGCACGGTGCCCGGTTGCGGTCGCCGATCACCGCGGTCGTCGGGCTGGCGCTGATCGGACTCCTGCTGACCTGGGCCGTCGTCCAGACCGCTGGCCAGCAGCCGGAGGTGGCGGCCGAGCAGGCCGCGCTGGTCAAGCGGGTCAAGGACGAGACCGCGCGCACCGACCAGCTCAGTGCCCGGAAGGACCAGCTCAACCGCGAGGTCGAGACGCTGCGAACGAGCAGGCTCCCCACACCCGGCTCGGCGCAGTCCGCGACGGCGGCTGCGCTCGGAGTCCTCAGCGGCGCGGTCGCCGTGAGCGGTGCGGGCGTCACCGTCACCGCCGACGACGCGGTCGTGAGCGCCGTGCCGGGTGCCAAGGCCGATCCGGCGGGCCGAATCCTCGATATCGACCTCCAATACCTGGTGAACGGCCTGTGGGCCGCCGGCGCGGAGGCGATCGCGGTCAACGGCCAGCGGCTGACTTCGACGACGTCGATCCGCGGGGCCGGCCAGGCGATCACCGTCGACTACCGTCCGGTGGCGAGGCCGTATGTCGTCTATGCGATCGGCGACCCGAAGACGTTGCAGGCGAAGTTCATCGAGAGCGCAGGGGGTAATTGGATGCAGAATCTCAAGTCCACACACGACATACGCTTCGACGTGACGGCCGAGAAGTCCCTCACCATCGACGGTGACGGGACGAGTCTGCTCCGCTACGCCACGCCGGCGGCCACACCGTGATCGCTGCCATCGGGCTCGTCGTCGGGATCGTGGCCGGGCTGATCTTCCATCCCGAAGTGCCGACCTGGCTGCAGCCGTACCTGCCGATCGCCGTCGTGGCTGCGCTCGACGCGGTCTTCGGCGCGCTCCGCTCGGTACTGCAGGGTGTCTTCGACGATCGCGTCTTCGTCGTCTCGTTCCTCGGCAACGTGCTTCTCGCCGCGGTCATCGTCTTCCTCGGAGACAAGCTCGGGGTGGGCGCGCAGCTGTCCACCGGCGTCGTCGTCGTGTTCGGCGTCCGCATCTTCAGCAACGCCGCAGCCATCCGACGTCGGTTGTTCAAGGCATGACCGACCCGCCGGCGCCGGACGCGCGCCTCGACCACGAGCACGACACCGGCAGCGCCGGCACCGCCGACGTCAGCACCCGGGACGCCTGGCGACGCATCCGCTCCGCGTTGGTCGCACGACCGAACCGCGGTCATGTCGCCGCGGCGACGATTCTCGGCGTTCTCGGCTTCATGACGGTCGTCCAGCTCCAGACCGCGGCGTCGAACAACGACTACGTATCCACCAGCCGGCCGCAGTTGATCCAGATCCTGGACGGACTCAACCAGCGCAGCAGTCGGCTCCAGGACGAGATCAGTTCCCTCGAGGCCGAGAAGCGTGATCTCGAGTCCGGCGCCACCAGCGACCGGGCCGCGGCCGGCGCGGCGGCGAAGCGGGCCGACACGCTGGGTGTGCTCGCGGGGACGCTACCGGCCAGTGGGCCCGGCATCCAGCTCACGATCTATGACCCCGGAAACAAGGTGAGTGCCGCGCTCCTGCTCAACACCATCGAGGAGCTGCGCGACGCCGGTGCCGAGGCCATCGAGATCAACAGCCAGGCGCGCGTGATCGCCAGCACCTCGTTCACCGATGCGGGTGACGGCATCGTCGTCGACGGCCAGACCCTGGCCAGCCCGTATGTCGTCGCTGTGATCGGCGACCCGGCCACCCTCGCCACCGCCATGCGCATCCCCGGTGGCGTCGAGGACGAGGTCAGCCAGATCGGCGGCTCGGTCAACGTCTCGCAGGTCGACCGCATCGATGTGAAAGTCGTCAGGGCGCTGTCGACGCCGCGGTACGCAAAACCCACGCCCGGAGCACCGTGACGCCGGGGCCGCCGGTAGCCGATACTTCTGTGCGTCGACCCGGTCGGCTCCGAGTACGGCGTCAACCGAACCTGCACCGCAAGACCAATCCGATTGAGGCGAACACCACGTGGACGGCCTGTATCCCGAGGACCGCAAGTACACCGACGATCACGAGTGGGTGCAGCCGCTCGAATCCGAGGGCGCACCGCGGGTTCGCGTCGGCATCACCGACTACGCCCAGGACGCGCTCGGCGACATCGTCTACATCGACCTCCCGACGGTCGGCGATCGCGTCACCGCCGGCGACCCCTGTGGCGAGCTCGAGTCGACGAAGAGCGTCAGCGAACTGTTCGCTCCGATCAGCGGAACCGTGGTGGCGATCAACGAGGGGCTCAGCGACGCACCGGAGGTCGTCAACGGCGATCCGTACGGCGAGGGCTGGCTCCTCGACATCGAACCCGAGCAACCCGAGGACCTCGACACTCTCCTGGATGCCGACGTCTACGAGGCGTCGCTGAGCACCTAGATCCGGCCCACGGCCTAGACTCACCGCCACACACGCCCAGATCTGCCCGAGACGGGAGGCGCGACAATGCCGTTCTGTACAAAATGCGGTCATGACAATCCGGCCGAAGCACGCTTCTGTTCCCAATGCGGGAATGCTTTGCGCCCGGAGGGTGCCGCCGACCAGACGTCGATGATCCCGCCCGCCAAGAGCGCCGAAGCCGATGACCGTGAGACCCTGGGGACTCCCGAGGAAGCCGCCGCGGTGGCTGCCTTGCGCCCCGGTACGGCGTTGCTCGTCGTCCGAACCGGTCCCGACGCGGGCAGCCGTTACATGCTCGACAAGCCGGTCGTCTCCGCCGGCCGGCACCAGACCAGCGAGATATTCCTGGACGACGTCACGGTGTCTCGACGGCACGCCGAGTTCGTCCGCGGGGACAACGGCTACGTGCTCAAAGACGTCGGTTCGCTCAACGGCACGTACGTCAACCGCGACCGCATCGACGAACTCCAGCTCGGCAACGAGGACGAGGTCCAGATCGGCAAGTTCCGGCTGGTCTACCTCACCCCTCCGGAGGGCCCGACGTCGACGTGACGGCGATCCTGTCGATCGGTCAGGTGCTTCGGCGCCTGCGCAACGACTTCCCGGACGTGTCGATCTCGAAGATCCGCTTCCTCGAAGCCGAGGGACTCGTCATGCCGGAGCGGGCCCCGTCGGGCTACCGGAAGTTCAGTGAGGCCGATGTCGACCGGCTGCGGTTCGTCCTTCGCGCCCAGCGTGACCACTACCTCCCGCTCAAGGTGATCAAGGACCGGCTGTCCGCAGCGGACCGGGGCCTTCCGTCGGGGTTCGGTGACGACGAGCCGACTTCCGGCGAGGCGCCGGTCGCTCCACCCGCGCTGGTCGATCCGGTCGAGCGGATCGGCACCACCGAGTTCAGCACCAGCGAGTCGTTCGAACCCGACCGCTCGTCGGCGGGTGCCTTGCGGCTCACCAAGGCCGAACTGCTCATTGAGGCTGGCATCGACGACGCGGTGTTCGAGCAGTTGCAGACGTTCCGACTGATACCGCCCGCAGTGGCCGGCTACTTCGGCGCCGACGCGGTTACGATCGCCCGAACGGCTGGCGCCCTGGCGTCCTACGGGCTCGAGCCGAGGCACCTGCGGTCGTTCAAGATGGCCGCGGACCGTGAGGTGGGCCTGTTCGAACAGGTGCTCATCCCACTCCGGCAACGCGACTCACAGGCGGCCGGCGCGGCGCTCAACGACCTCTCCATGCTCTCCGTGCGGCTGCATGCACTGCTCGTTCGCAGCGCGCTCGCCGGAACCGCGCCTGCGCGCTGACGCCGGGGCCGACCGCGCGGGTAGGCTGACGCCGTGCGCGAGGTCGAGGTAGTCGGAGTCCGGGTGGAGATGCCGTCGAGCCAGCCCCTAGTGCTTCTCCGGGACGTGGCCGGCGGTCGCCTGCTGCCCATCTGGGTGGCACCGGTCGAGGCCAGCGCGATCGCCTTCGGACAGCAGGGCGTCGCCTCCCCGCGCCCGCTGACCCACGACCTGCTCAAGGACGTCATCGCCGCGTTGTCCGACAGCCTGACCGAGGTTCGGGTGACGAAGATCGTCGACGACACCTTCTACGCCGATCTGGTGTTCGCCTCCGGTAAGACCGTCTCAGCGCGCCCGTCCGACTCGATCGCGCTGGCCCTTCGCGTCGGCGCCCGCATCTTCGTGGCCGACGATGTGATGGACGAGGCCGGTATCGACGAGCCCGAGGAGCAGGAGGACGAGGTCGAGAAATTCCGCGAGTTTCTCGATCAGGTCACTGCCGAAGATTTCGGCCCGGGCGAGACTCAGGCATAGTCCCGCGCTTGCGCTCCGGCCGCGTTTCGCCTCATGATGTCGGGTTATTTGATCACTTCGTCCGCTTTTCCCGTTAACACTAACCCTGAGGTCAAGAGTTGATGACGTGGGTGCGGCGAGCTGAAAGTCTGAGGCTGAAGTTGATGGGCAGCTGATCGGACACGCCGCTGAGTTCGTTGACCGGCCCTCCGGTTGGGCCTACCTTCGACCTTGCCGCCTTGTGATTCCACGCGTGTGACTTGCTCGTCGAGGTAGTTGCAACCGGTAGCGGAGCTTCAATCCAGCTGGGTCGTCGGCCCAGGCCAGCAGTCCCCGGAGGTTCAGACGTGAACGGCAACGGCGACACCGACAGCAACGGCGGCCACGACAACTCCGGACGCACGTCCGGGCTGCGCGACGACGTCGACGCCGCGACGGCAACCGACCTGGCGAACGAACAGGGGCTGCTGTTCACCGGAGATGACGTCCACGTCGCGCTCGATGATGTCGGCTTCCGCGGCCCGTCCGCCTGTAAGGCCGCCGGCATCAGCTATCGCCAGCTCGACTACTGGGCTCGCACCGGCCTCGTCGCCCCGTCGGTGCGAGACGCCAGCGGCTCCGGCTCGCAGCGTCTGTACTCGTTCCGGGACATCTTGCTGCTGCGGGTCATCAAGCGCCTTCTCGTTGCCGGTGTCTCACTGCAGCAGATCCGTACGGCCATCCAGCATCTGCACAACCGTGGTGTCTCCGATCTCACCCAGGTCACGCTGATGAGCGACGGTGCCAGCGTCTACGAATGCACCAGCGACGACGAGGTGATCGACCTCCTCAAGGGCGGTCAAGGCGTCTTCGGTATCGCGCTCGGCGGTGTCTGGCGCGACATCGAGGGAACGCTGGCTGATCTGCCGAACGAGCCGATCGGCGGATCCCCGGCGAAGGCCGACGCGGCGGACGAACTCGCCGCCCGGCGTGCCGCCCGCGTCGCGGGCTGACCAACCCGCACGGTCACGCGCTCGGTCGGACCCCGCGCAGCGCCGTCGGCCCCCCGCGCAACCAGGTCGGAGCCATCGCATAGGGGTCGGAGCCCGTGCACGGCGTCGACGGTCGATGTGAAGGGTGGACCGAGCAGTATCGGGTCGACGGCCGAGCTGCGGGTTCAGGCGGCACCGGCATCGCAGGTTCGGCGGCGGGCGCACGGTAGGCTTCCACCAGCCATCAACTGTTCGCGGGAGAGACCTGGCCGAGTTCTGACCAGGCGCCGAAGGGGCAACACCCCGGAACCTCTCAGGCACCCGGACCGCGCACGGAAGGCATCTCTGGAGGCGGCCGCCGACAGAAGGGGAGCGCCACCACAGGCGCGGACGGCACACGACCCGGCCTCGACCGGCGTGCTCTGACCGCACCGGTGACGTATCGGCCACGGACGCCCGAAGGCGGAACCGATCCCCATGACACAGATCCCCGTGCCACCGTCAGACGCCGGCTTCGACCCGCGCGAGTTCGCCGGCCGCCACATCGGCCCGCGACCTGCAGACCTCGACACGATGCTCTCGACCGTCGGCTACCACTCGCTGGACGCCCTGATGCGCGACGCGATCCCGGCCGACATCTACGAACCGGGCGCGGGCGCTGCCGACCTACCAGGACCAACCACCGAGGACGGCGTCCTCGACGAGCTGCGGGCGATCGCGTCCCGCAACATCGTCCGGACGTCGATGATCGGGCAGGGCTACTACGGCACCACGACGCCCGGCGTGATCCGCCGTCGGGTGCTGGAGAACCCGGGCTGGTACACCGCGTACACGCCCTATCAGCCGGAGATCTCGCAAGGGCGGCTCGAGGCGCTGCTCAACTTCCAGACGGTCGTCGAGGATCTCACCGGGCTGCCCATCGCCGGTGCGTCGCTCCTCGACGAGGGCACCGCGGCCGTCGAGGCGATGACCCTGCTACGGCGGGCCAACCGCGGCGCGAATGGTGTCACTGCCTTCGCTGTCGACCAGGGGGTCTTCGCGCAGACCTGGTCGGTGCTGAGCACGCGCGCCGAGGCCCTGGGCATCGAGCTGCTCCGGTTCGATCCGGTCAAGGACCTGCCCGACGACGAGGTCTTCGGGGTCCTCCTGCAGAACCCCGCCGCCGACGGCACGGTGCGTGACGACACCGAGCTGATCTCGGCCGCGCACAGCCGCGGCCTCCTGGTGGCGGCGGCGACCGATCTGCTCGCCTGCACGCTGGTCCGGCCGCCGGGTGAGCAGGGCGCCGACGTGTGCGTGGGCTCCGCTCAGCGGTTCGGCGTGCCGATGTGGTTCGGCGGTCCGCACGCCGGCTTCATCGCCGTCACCGAGCCGCTTGCCCGGACGATGCCCGGCCGGCTGGTCGGCGTCTCGGTCGACGCCGACGGCGCGCCGGCGTACCGGCTCGCGCTGCAGACCCGCGAGCAGCACATCCGCCGCGAGAAGGCGACCAGCAACATCTGCACGGCCCAGGTCCTGCTCGCGGTGACCGCGTCGATGTACGCCGTCTACCACGGTCCGGCCGGGCTGTCGGCGATCGCCGGACGCGTGCACCGCGACACCGTCCGGCTCGCCTCGGCGTTGCGATCGGCCGGACTCCGGTTTGCGAGTGACACGTACTTCGACACCCTCACCGTCCAGGTTCCGGGGGGGAGTGCGCACGTGCTCGAGCAGGCTCGCCGCAGCGGGATCGACCTGTTCGCCGCCGGCCCGGGCGAGGTGCGACTGTCCGTCGACGAGACGACCACCGAAGCGACCCTCGTTGCGGTGGCGGCCGCCTTCGGAGCCGAACTGGCGCCGTCGACCGACGCGTCGGCAGTGGATGACCGGCTCCCGTCCGACCTAGCTCGGAGGTCGACGTTCCTGCTGCACGACGTGTTCGCCAAGCACCGCTCAGAAACCCAGTTGCTCCGCTACGTCCGCTCGCTGTCGGACAAGGACTACGCCCTCGACCGCGGCATGATCCCCCTCGGCTCGTGCACGATGAAGCTGAACGCGACCGCGGAGATGGAGGCGATCTCGTTCCCCGGGTTCGCCAACATGCACCCCTTCGCCCCGCACGACGCGACCGCCGGCTACCGGGAACTCATCGGCCAGCTGGAGGGGTGGCTGGCGGCGATCACCGGCTACGCCGCGGTCAGCGTGCAGCCGAACGCCGGCTCACAGGGAGAGTTGGCCGGACTGCTCGCCATCCGCGCCTACCACCGGTCGAACGGCGGCGGCAAGCGCGACGTCTGTCTCATCCCGGCGAGCGCACACGGCACCAATGCAGCGTCGGCTGTCCTCGCCGGCCTGCGTGTCGTCGTCGTGAAGACCGGCGACGACGGCCGGATCGACCACGCCGACCTGCGCGCGAAGGTCGATCAGCACGCCGACGACCTGGCGGCGATCATGGTCACCTACCCGTCCACCCACGGTGTGTACGAGGGCGACATCCGCGAAGTGTCCTCGATGGTGCACGCAGCCGGCGGGCAGGTCTACATCGACGGGGCGAACCTCAACGCGCTCGTCGGCTGGGCCCGTCCCGGGCAGTTCGGCGGCGACGTCAGCCACCTGAACCTGCACAAGACCTTCTGCATCCCGCACGGTGGCGGTGGGCCCGGCGTCGGGCCGGTGGCGGTGGCCGAACACCTGGTGCCGTTCCTGCCGTTCCGGGGCGAGCCGCTCGCCGAAGGCGCGGATGCGGGCACCGGCGCGCACGTGGGTGCGGTCTCGTCGGCGCCGTACGGCTCGGCCGGGATCCTGCCGATCCCGTGGGCCTACATCCGCCTGATGGGTGCCGGCGGGCTGGCGCGCGCGACGCAGGTCGCCGTCCTCTCCGCGAACTACGTCGCCACCCGGCTCCGCGCCCACTTCCCGGTCCTGTACGCCGGGGACCACGGGCTGGTCGCGCACGAATGCATCCTCGACATCCGGCCGCTCACCAAGGCGACCGGAGTGACCGTCGAGGACGTGGCGAAGCGGCTGATCGACTACGGCTTCCACGCCCCGACGATGAGCTTCCCGGTGGCCGGGACGCTGATGGTCGAGCCGACCGAGAGCGAAGATCTGGGCGAGCTCGACCGGTTCGTCGACGCGATGATCGCAATCCGCGGTGAGATCGACCGGGTCGGCGCGGGGGAGTGGACGGTCGAGGACAGCCCGCTTCGCCACGCCCCGCACACGATCGAGTGCCTCACCGGCGACTGGACGTACCCGTACTCACGCGAGGTGGCGGCGTATCCGGTGCCGGAACTGCGGCAGGGCAAGTACTTCGCGTCGGTGCGACGGATCGACGGAGCGTACGGGGACCGGAACCTGGTGTGCTCCTGCCCGCCGCCGGAGGCGTTCGTCTAGGCGGTTCCGAAGCTGAGGTCGCGCAACCATTGGGCGCAGAGCGTCGTCCAGGCGCCGACGGTGGGGTTGTCGGTGGCGAGGCCGAGTCCATGGCGGCCGTGCGGGAACACGTGCAGGCTCAGTGGGACCTTCGCTGCCGCATACGCCTGAGCGAGGTGGTACAGGTTGTCGACGTCGAGCATCTCGTCGTCGGACGTGTGCCACGTGAACGTCGGCGGGGTGGTCGAGTCGACCCGGAGCTCGAGAGAGAACTCCTCCTCGCGGCCGGTGAACGGAGACGGCAGCAACCTCAGGGTCGGCGGGTCGCTGGCGCGCCGGACCAGCGAGATTCCCGGATAGCACAGCATCAGCGCATCCGGGCGTTCCGGCCCGCTCGCCCGCGTACCGGTCAGTCCAGCGAGATGACCGCCGGCCGAGAAGCCGAGAACGCCCACAGGTCCGTGCGCGGGGTCGGCGTCGCGGACCAGCGTCACCGCGGTCCGGACCGACGCGAGGAGCGCGTCCGGGTCCTGTGGCGGGACGGCGTAATCGACCACCCCGCTCGCGATTCCCAGGCCGGCCAGCCACTGCGCGACCGGGTCGGCTTCATAGTCGGCGCGCATCACGTACCCCCCACCGGGGAGCACGAGCACGGTGCCGCGGTGATGGGCTGGGGTGAGCGTTCGGAGCATCGATCCGTCGGTACCGAGCTCTACGGAATCGCCCCACGTTGCGGCGTCTGATGTCGTCATCCCGCCAGCCTGTCAGGGCTTGCGGCTGCTCGTGTGCGTACCCGCGCGTCGGCGCTCTGCCGGTGTCGGGCAGACGACAGCATGGCGGTGATTCATTGTCAGCCCTTGCGTATATAACTCAAGGCTGATGTAATGGCTACGTGCACGCCTTTGATGTTCTCGGCGATCCTGTACGTCGTCGCCTGCTCGAACTCATCGCCGCTGACGAGAAGACGGCCGGCGAGGTGACGGCGGTGGTGGTCGGGGAGTTCGGGATCACCCAACCCGCGGTCTCACGTCAGCTCAGGATCCTGCGGGAGAACGGGTTCGCGACGATGCGCGCCGTCGGCACGCGTCGCCTGTACGCCATCGACGCCACCGGTTTCGGTGACGTACAGGACTGGCTGAGTCGCGTGGACAGCTACTGGGGGACGGCGTTGGACGCCCTCGACACCGAGATTAAGCGGCAGAACCGCGCCGCCCGGCGCGGTGAGGGCGAAGTGATCGGCCAGAACCGCGCCGCCAGGAAAAGGACGCCCCCTGATGGATCAGCACACTGACAGTGGCACCTACCGTTCGGTGGGAAACACGGGCCGCACGCGGAGCGTCCTTCTCAGGCGTACGTTCCCGGCCACCGTCGACCAGCTCTGGGCGACATGTACTCAGCCCGACAGGTTGGCACGCTGGTACGGCACCGTGACCGGTGACACGCGGCTCGGCGGCTCGGTCGAGTTACTGGAAGTCGCGGCGACGTGCGAGATCCTGCGATGTGAGGCACCGTATCGTCTCGATCTGACCTGGGCGGACAGCAACGGGACGACGGTCGTGCGACTGTCGCTGCGTCGGGTCGACGACGGCACCGAGCTCACGCTCGAACAGCTGGGTTTCCTCGCGCCGGTCGCTGCGGCGGGCCACGGGTCCGGCTGGGAACGGGAGCTCGGCCGGCTCGCGATGTTCCTTGCCGGCGGGGCGAAAGCCGATGGCGACGCCATGTCGGCCACGGCGCCCGATGCGCTCTGGGACGACCTGGCGGAGGAGTACGACGTTCGCTGGGGCCGAGCCGATGGGGCCGACTCGGTGACCATCGTCCGAGACCTGGATGTGGACAGGCAGACAGTGTGGGCAGCGGTCAGCACCGACGCCGGTCTGGGGGCGTGGTTCGGGACGGTGACCGGAAGTCTCGCCGAGGGCGGCGACTGGGCGGTCGCCTTCGATGACGGGACGGCGTCGGGGACCATCGAGGACTGCGTACCCGGGCTCAGTTTCCGCACGACGTACCGACAGGGCATCGACGGCCCGGATGACGTCCAGCATGTCGAGATCTCCTTGTCAGAGATGGCGGCGGCAACCCGGTTGACGCTCGTTCACACCTTCACCACCGGCGCGAGTCCCCGCCTGCGCACGGGTATGACCGCCGGCTGGAATGCCTACCTCGGTGCGCTCGGGGCGAGTGCGTCCGGACGCGAGGTCACCGATGCGGACTGGATGGCGGACTTCCGGATCGCGCTGGTCGCGCTCGGCTGACGTCGACCACCGGCCTTGCCGATGTGCTACCGGGGAGCCGTCAGGTGGCGACGACGGTCACTCCGGACAGCTTCTCGATCGCCTTCACCAGGCCGTGGTTGCCTTCGCCACCGAGCCCGTCGTTCTGCAGCGTGCGGTACAGCTGGTGGATGATGCTGGTCGCGATCGCCGGCACACCGAGTTCGTCGGCAACCTCGAGCACCAGCCGGAGATCCTTCTGCTGGAGGTCGATCGTGAATCCCGGCCGGAAGTCCCGGTTGGCGATCTGAGGTCCCCGGTTGGCCAGCATCCACGATCCGCCGGCTCCGCCCCTGGTCGCGGCGACCGCGACGTTCGGGTCCAGTCCACCGGCCTGCGCGAGCACGAGTGCCTCGGCGACGCCGAGCATGTTCACGACGACGAGTACCTGGTTGACCAGCTTGCAGGTCTGGCCGGCACCTACCGGGCCGACGTGGGTGATCGTCGAGCCGACCGCATCGAGGTAGGGCCTCGCCCGGTCGAACGCGGCGTCGTCGCCACCGGCCATCACCGACAACGTCCCCTTCACCGCACCCTCGCTCCCACCGGAGACGGGAGCGTCGACGAAGGCGACGTCCTGACCGGCCAGGCGTTCGGCCCAGCCCCGGGTCGCCGCCGGGGACACCGTCGAGTGGTCGAC